>Ga0206946_1009_pt1 | contig 90133 bp, 66 predicted proteins | sample Alteio_BWOrgHeat_2_FD_152965 | JGI IMG/M metagenome (GOLD analysis project Ga0206946, IMG submission 152965) | Enriched cells from forest soil in Barre Woods Harvard Forest LTER site, Petersham, Massachusetts, United States -... | ecosystem: Environmental > Terrestrial > Soil > Temperate forest > O... | reverse complement strand
CGCCTCGTTCAATCAGGACACAAAGCGACGAAGTTATGAGTTTCAGGTAAAGAGAGAAATTTGGCCTGCGCCACAGTGTGAAGACCCATAAGCTTCCAAAGTAGAAATCGAAAAGCGCAGGGAAAAGGCGACAACCCAGCCTGAAAAATTACAACTTAGCTGAAGGATGGTGCTGGCAGACAGGGCTAGTGCATCCGCGCTCCGGGCGGAGCAGCGCCGCGATGCCGGCGTGCCAGGCTGATGAAATTGCGAACAAGTGGATCTTCCTGGTCCGCCTTGCGCCACGCCAGGCCGATCCTCCATTTCGCCTCAGCCAGTCCGGTGTCCAGCAGTCGAACGTTCGGGACATGCATCAGGCTGGTCGAGCGCGGCACCAAACTAACACCTGCACCGCCTCCTACGAGGTTGAGAACAGTGAAAAGTTCGTTGACTTCCTGCACAATGCGAGGACTAAAACCGGCTGCACGGCATGTCTGCACGAGATGATCGAAAAAGCTGGCTGAAACGCCGCGCGAGATGACGACAAATGGCTCGTTGCGAAGACTGGAGAGTCCCTTTCGATATGGCATGCCCCGCGGGATCGCCGCAACCAGCCTTTCTTCGAGCACGGGTACGGTGACAAGCTCAGGGCGGGTGACGGGAAGCCGGACGAAACCCACATCCATATCACCTTGTTCGAGCGCCCGAATCTGGCCCGGTGTAGACATATCGCGCATAGACACCTGCACTTCCGGAAAGTCTTGTCGAAATCGCATCAGAATATCCGGCAGGCCAGCGGCGAGAGAGGAGATGCCAAAACCTATCCGCAATAATCCGGCTTTTCCCTCGACAGCCAAACGCGTCATCTGTTCCGTGATCTCGGCCTCTCGCAGCAGGCTTCGCGCACGATCTCGCAGGATCTCTCCAGCCGGCGTGAGAATCACACGCCTGTAACCGCGTATCAGCAGCGGCCCAGCTACTTTGTCCTCCAGCCGTTGTATCTGCTTGGTGAGCGCGGGTTGACTCAGGTGCAGCGCTCCCGCCGCGTGGCCAAAGTGGAGATGATTCGCGAGCACAACGAAAGAGCGCAGTTCTGAGAGTTCGAGAGCCATTCCTCAAGGTTATCAAAAGAGCCATTATGTTCTATTGGACAGAATGATGTGGAAGCTGCAGCCTAGTAACAGGAGTAAGCGTAATGGGCTCAGTCGGCATAGATCCAGGACTTGTATCTCGCAAAGAAAAGCCCAGCAGTACGAAAGTAAAGTGGCCAAAGTGGGCGCTGGCCATGCTCTTTCTGGCGGATGGAGCGGGCTTTGGAACCTGGGCGGCTCATGTGCCGGTATTCAAACAGGTCCTCAACATTGAGAATGGATCTCTTACCTTTGTGTTGATCAGCGTCATTGTTGGCGCGATCATCAGCATGCCGGTGACGGGACAGCTCACCGCTCGTTACGGCAGCAGACGCGTGATCCGGATTGTGGCGATCACATACGTTCTGATGATTGGACTTCTCGCGCAGGCTTCCAGCTTTTTGCTGCTTGTCCTTTTTGCAGGCTTGTTTGGAGCTGCGAAAGGAGCCTTTGATATCTCGGTCAATGCCCAGGCGATGGCGGTCGAAGAGCACTATCAGCGTTCCAGTATGAGCTTTTTCCAGGGCTGCTGGAGCGCGGGAGGATTGCTGGGCGCGGGTGCCGCGGGCCTCATGCTGCAGCATCAGGGCACGATTCGAGGGAATCTTTCACTGACCGCGGGACTGCTCGCTCTGTGCGCTCTCGCGAGTCTACCGTTGCTTGTGGACGAGACGGTGAAACCGCGGGCGGCCTCGAAGTTCGTCTGGCCAAGTCGCGCACTGTTACGGATTGCGATTCTCGCGTCCTTTGGATTGTTAGCCGAAGGGGCGATTGCGGATTGGGCTTCCGTCTATCTGCATTCGAATATCGGTGTTGCTCTTCCCCTTGCTGCCGCTGGTTACGCTGCCTATGCCATCGCCATGGCGACGGCGAGGTTCTCGGGCGACTGGCTGGCGGTGCACTTCAGTGGGAAGAATATTTTGCACGGGAGTGGCCTGCTGATCGCTGCCGGTCTGAGCTGCACTCTGCTGTCTCATTCCTGGTGGCCTGCGGTCATCGGCCTCATGCTTGCGGGAATTGGAGTCGCAAATATCGTTCCGGTGATCTGGAGTGTAGCGGGCCGCGATACCAGAATGGGAGCCGGTCCGGCCATCTCGGCTACCGCGACGATCGGCTATTGTGGCTTTCTGACAGGGCCACCGATCATTGGATCACTCGCCGTCATAGTTGGGCTGCGCACGGCGATGGGAGTTATTGTGCTCGCCGGGATCATCGTCGCAGCCGGGCCTATATTCTTTCCCTTGAAATCATCTTGATGGGCACAAGAAAACTGCAATGATTTGAGTCTTGATAGCTCATGGCGTCGTTGACCTGGCTGACAGAACTCAACAGATTTCGAGGGGGTTCAAAACGAGTCTTATCCTCTTGATATGTCTTGGCATGTTGACGAAAAACGGGGCTGGTCGGACACTCAACCACTGCGGATGGGTTCGGCGGCAAGAATGCCAGTCACGCAAAATCACCCAGGCACTCTGTGGGAGCTTTAGTTGAGCCACCGGGTAGAAGCGTTAGTTGCCGGCGACCCAGGAAGCCCCAGACTAGTTCTGCGGGCTTCCACTTATCACCGATTAGTGGCCAGTGGCTCACTGGGCCTGAGGGGCCGCCGCTGCTGCTGTTGCTGGCGCAGGAATTAGATTTACTGTATCGACCACTGCGGAAGCCCACTTCTGAATTTCGTCAGCGGGCCAGTTAATGTTGTTTTTCTGCGCCCAGGTCTGTGCTTGAGGGAGCAGAGAGGAGAGGAGTTGCGACAGTTTTTGCGCTCCTGTTCCCGACGTGGTTGGAGCCAGAGCTTCGGCACCTGTAGCGAGGCCAAGTGTGGATTGATACAGAGGTAGGACTTCGGGAAACGCGAGTGTGACGATCGGTTCCGCATCGGTAGCTACCTCTATGCCGATGTGGAGAACTTTCTTGAGGGTACTGCCGAGATGTTGAAGGAATGTCATGTGATTCTCCTATTCTTTGTTTGGGTGGGTCGATGGCCGGCGTCGGCTCGGCCGATTAGCTTTGATCTGGTGATGGAGACCGCGAAGTCACGATAATTCCCAATGTTCGATATTCTGTCATTTCTCATCGCAGCAGGCCCTTGCAAACACTCTGTATTTCATTGCCTCGGATGTCTCCCCGTTTTGAGATATCGAAAACGGCAGGCAAAAGACGACAATTGAGAAAAAGAAATGCCGTCGACGGGCAGAGCTGCCCGCTTGTCGCAATTTAATTGGGGTAATTGGCCAGTTGCTGTCGTTTTCTCCTTACAGTTTTTCGATTATCTCCAGTGAGGGCGCAACTGAAGCGACTTGGGCTCAATCTCCGCTGACTCCCCCAGATTTCGTTCGAGCGGAGAAATGGACGCAAAACGTGTGCCCTCTGAAAATAGGTCGTCTGTCCTGGTCCAAATATCTGGTTCTATGTCGCCTGAGCTATACGAAACCGAATGAGTTGCAGACAGTGGGCACATTTGCACAAAAGCTAAATTTGTCTCACGGGCAGAAATCTCCTGGCGTTGTCCGGGCTGACAGAGCTGTATCCGAACCGGTGCGGCGAGGTTCGTCTGCTCAGCCTTTGCAACACCAAAAGGGCGCCGTGGAGATTTCGACGAGCGCATCCGGTAATCTATCTCACCAATCGCTCGACTTCAGCCAAATTCCTATGGAACCTCCGGCAACAGAGAAGGCACAGTCGAGCCTGATTCTCGGCAAGCCGGAGCACGAGTGTGAACGAGAAGCGGAGCGCATTTCCAATGAGGTGATGCGGGTGCCCGAGCCAAAAGCACATCCGGCATCACGGTTAGAGTCGCCAATCTACAAACCTCAACCTCTCCAGGTAATGCGCGCACAGACCGCTGATGTGGGATCCACAGCGGTTTCACCTGAAGTTCATCAGACACTGCGATCAGCCGGCCAGCCTCTTGATTTCGGGACCCGCAACTTCATGGAATCCCGTTTTGGCCACGACTTCGGGAAGGTGCGTGTGCATACCGACGATGAGGCTGCGGATGTAGCCAAAAGTATCGGGGCGCGCGCATTCACTGTTCACCACAACATTGTGTTTGGCCGCGGCGAATTTGCGCCATCTACGGAGGCCGGAAATCGGCTTCTTGCGCACGAATTGACTCACGTTGTTCAACAGCAAGCTCACGCTTCGCACATGGCCGGTATTGTTCAGCGTGCGCCATCCACTCTAGAATCCAGCACCAGTGTCTCTGAGCGTCAGAATGTTCGAGTGCTCATGGGCGAACTGATAGAGGTCATCTCCGCTGACGATATCAGAGAGTTAATGACCGATGAGGATTCTAATCCGGTTCCCGCTGATACCGTGATTTTCAGTCCCGAGATTGCCGAGAAGGTCAAGCGAGGATTAGAGCAGATCGCGGCGAGGCTCTTTAGACAGGGATTTGCTAACAACACCTCTACAAATATCCCCCTGAACCTGCAGACCTTCGGCGGTGTTAATGGCGTGTATCGGTTCACTTTGGCCAAGCACGGGAAAGGTTCCAAAAACATGCTTATCATCGAGCAGGTGTCAGATAGGCCGCCAGGGGATCGGCCAAATACTGATTTGGCGTCGCAGCAGAAGCACTTCGAAAGCTTTGGATTCAAGTTTGGTGTCGGCTTCGATAGCGTCGAGATGAAAAAGCGTCTCTTTGCGGCACTGGCTCACGTGCCAGACAAGATTCTCGAGCGCGTACGTGGATTGACCTTCAATAAATACATGGACGATGTTGGAAGTAAGGGCGAGGATGGACACTATGACCCCGACAAGCATTCGATCGATCTTTATCGCAAGTCAGTCTCCGAATCCATGAATAGCCAGAACGCGGAAGGAGACGATCGGTTCTCGGGCGTTGTCACCCATGAAGTCGGCCATGCACTGGATGACGAATCCTTTACGAATGCCAGAGTGAAACTAGACTCACTTGAGGCGCAAGTGAAGGCTGCGAAACTTAAGTCCAGGCAGGCAAAGATCGACGTGAATGCTCCTATCCCAGATGAAAAGGCAGAGGCGGAGAAGGAGAGAAACGAACGGCGCGATATCCAGCACCTTGAAGACGAACGCAACAAGGCGGCAGACGAATTTAGCAAGGTCACGGTAGAAGGTCATTCGAAAAGCAAGAAGTTCACCGATGCCAGGGGGAAGGCCATCTCCAGTTATGGAGAAAAAGGGAAGGACTTGGAAGACTTTGCGGAACTCTTTTCTCTTTTCGTCCTCGATCCCCAATTGCTGAAATCACTGCGACCGGATGCTTTTGCATATTTTTCGAAGCTGTTCCTGTGAAGATGAAGACAATCTCGGACGAAACGACTGGTCCTCGACCCTCTTCCTAGGTCACTCTGCAAGGGAGCCCGCACTCAAGACTCAAAAAAACCTTAATTATTTTCTTTTACCTGTCGTCTTTTTCGTTCCATTTGCGATTTCACGTATCAGAGAGCATCCGGAGCATTGGTGAACGGCTCGGATGACGCTTGAATTTCAATCAATTCCTTTCTGGACATGAACGAGTTTTGCTGAGCTTTTACAGAGTCGGGCCCATTTTGGAGATAAGTCCCTAGAAAATTTATTCGGTGAGCGGTTCGTTACGAGCCGTCATTTTCGTCGGCCTCGATGCATGGAAATGATGCGAGAGTGCCCTTTACATGCGCCATGAAAACTTTCCATCGAGAGCGATGGAAGTTCTCCGACGTGTTTCCGACATGGAGGGTTTACGTATGTCGCAGTACTTGCACCCTGGCGTCTACGTCCAGGAAACTCCTTCCGCAGTAAAACCGATTGAAGGAGTGAGCAGTTCGACGGCTGCTTTTGTCGGCTTTGCCGATAAAGGACCGGTGCCGGGAACTATTCTTCCATCGGGGAGTCCGGCGCAACCCGTCCTGGTCACGAGCTTCACGGAATATACACGCACCTTCGGCACCTTCCGTACTGACAGTTATCTGACCTATGCCGTTCAGTCCTTCTTCCAAAACGGAGGCAGCAATTTATATGTGATTCGGGTGATACCGACTCCATCGAGTCCGCCTGCCAATAATGCCGCGTTTGCAACTGTGGTCGTAGGTGCCGGAGCCGGGGCCCTGAATATTTCCGCGGCCAACCAAGGAACATGGGGCAATAACACTTGGGTCGTAGTTTCTCCAAGCTCCGATGGAGATCCGAATAATTTCAAACTGCAAGTAATGTATGGCTCGACGGCCAGCCAGGCGGTTGGCAACGTGGTTGAGACTTACGACAACGTTACTTTCAGCGGGAGCCCTAGTTTGTTGCCGGGCGCGGCTAATCCTTCAAGCTACGCGCGGCAAGTGGTGAACCGGGCGTCCGAATATATTGCTATTACGGCCGACTTCACCGCGCGGCCAGCCAATACGAATGTCAATCTGAAAGCTGCTCCTCCGGTGCTTCAGGCGCAGCTGGCCCATGGAAACGACGGGCTAGCGAGCGCCGTTAATTTTCTTGGTGCGCCAGCCACGGACAGCAGCGTGACAGGTACGGGGATATTTGCCCTGGACAAAATTACGGATGTCAGCCTGATCGCAATTCCGGGGCAGGGCGATGCGGCAACGGTGAATGCAGGCATCGAATACTGCAAGAACACTCGGCCCCTTCAGGACTGCTTCTTCATCGGCGATATGGGCACGCTTTCTGATGTGACGCAGGCGCGTACCGACAATGGTAGGCCTACGGTTGCTACGATCGCGGATGCGCGGACGTTCGCAACGACTGGCATCGGCGGACAAGTTGACAAGTCAGCCGGGGACTATGGCGCAATCTACTTCCCATGGATCTTCGCCCCCGATCCAATTGGTCAGGGACGGAACCCGAAGATTCTTCTACCACCCTCGGGCTTTATGGCCGGCATTTATGCGCGCATCGACAATGCGCGGGGAGTATTTAAAGCTCCCGCTGGCACTGAAGCTGGAGTAGCTGGCGCGCTCGCACCTTATGTAACAGTAAGCGATGTCGAGCAGGATCAGCTGAACCCGATTCTTGTGAATGTGATTCGTTCAGTACCGGGGAGCGGACTGGTTGTCTGGGGAACGCGCACCATCGGCAGTGACGCCTCATGGCGCTACATTCCTGTGCGGCGCCTGGCCATCTTCCTGCGAGTAAGTATCTACAACGGAATACAGTGGGCTGTTTTTGAACCCAATGATGAGCCGCTATGGGCGAGCCTTCGGCTCAACGTTCGTGCTTTTATGTTGACGCAGTTCCGCGCTGGCGCGTTCCAAGGCAGCAAGCCGGATGATGCGTTCTTCGTGCAATGCGACAGCAGCACAACCACGCAGCAGGACATCGACAACGGAGTCGTGAATATATTGGTCGGTTTTGCGCCGCTCAAGCCTGCAGAATTTGTCGTGCTCAAACTGAGCCAGAAAGTTAACCAGCCTGCTTCATAAGCGGACGCTGCATGAGCAAAAGGAGGAACGGCATCCATGGCACGAATGACTGCGCAGACGAATCGCTTTGATCCCTATCGCACGTTTCGCTTCAAGGTTAAATGGGACAACCAATATGTAGCCGGGTTAAGTAAGATGGGCGCGCTAAGACGGACGACGGAGATCGTGGAATTTCGAGAAGCCGGCGAGAACATCGTTCCGCGCAAACTACCAGGCAAGAGCAGCTATGCGGATGTGTCGTTAGAGGCTGGCATAACATATGACACTTCCTTTGAGGACTGGGCTAACCTGGTAAACGATTTTGCCAGCCACAGCATTACCAATCTGGGCGAGTTCCGAAAGAACATCACGATCGATGTTTTTAATGAAGCGGGCCAGAAAGCACTCTCTTATAACTTGTACCGCTGCTGGGTTTCTGAGTACCAGGCGCTTCCGGATTTGGATGCCGGTGCAAATGCAGTGGCCATCACAACCATCAAGCTGGCCTTTGAATGGTTTGAACGCGATACCACGACGACAGAAAGCCAGGGGCCGGCGCGAATCGGCTAAGTAAGCAATGAACACGGAATGCCTTTCCGAAAATACCGTTTCTTTGCCAGGTGGACTCATGCTGCAGCAGGACCAGTTCTTGAATACGGCGTGTCTGCGCCCGCTGTCTGGGCGCGAAGAGGAATGGCTTGCTCGCCATCGGAGCTCCCCCGGCGCCGTGCGCGTGAGCTGGCTGCTCAACTCATGTCTGCTGGTGCTGGGCGATCGTCTGGCGAATAGAGATCTTGTTCGGCGCCTTTTGGTTGCTGATCGTGACTATCTGGTTCTGCAGCTGAGACGGTTAACGTTCGGGGATCAGGTACAGGCAGTCGTACCTTGTCAGAAGTGCAGTCAGAAAATGGATATTGATTTTCAACTGAATGATGTGCCTGTCGAGTGCCGCCCTCAACGCGTTTCCTCGTACACCATAGAACTCTCAGGTCGCAGCATCCGTTTTCGGTTGCCGACCGGAGGAGATCAAGAAGCAGTGCTGGAAGCTAATAGTGACGATATGGCGGATGAGTTGATGAATCGTTGTGTTCTTGACAATGGCGGGGAGCCGCTAAGCGCTGAGGAAAAAGAAACAGTAGTGGCCGAAATGGAGCAGCGCGCGCCACAAGTGGAACTGGAACTGGATCTTAGCTGCCCTGAATGCCAGGAACATTTTCTTCTGCCGTTTGATACTACCGCCTTCTTTCTTGATGAGATGGCATTCAAAAGCGAGGAACTGCTTCGTGAGATTCATGCATTAGCTTTCCATTATCACTGGAGCGAAACCGAGATTCTGAAACTGGACCCTCGCCGTCGGCGTGTTTATCTCGCACTCCTGAACGAGTCGTTGCGACAGGATTGGTTGAATTGAAATGCCAAATTATCTGCAGAGAATTGTTGCCTCCGGAGCTCGAACGACTTCAAGCGTGAAGTTGAGTACTTCTTCTCGTGCAGTTATACCGCCAATCTATTCGTCCATCCAGACGCCCATGAGTGAAAGTGGACAGCAAAACGGCGGTGAGTTTTCTGATCCGGTGATGTCGGGAAATGATGAGATGTTTCGGATGGCAGCGGACGAATCTGCGGTAGGAAAGCAAGACTTCGTATCGCCCGCCGGTGTGCCGGGAAAAGAGCAGCCGTATTCAATGCAAGCGATGGATACGAGTTCAAATGCCTGGTCTTCCGGTGGAGAGGCATGGGTTACCACAGATCCATCCGTATCTACTATGCGAGTGGCGGCTCCAAAGGGGCTTCGACGCGCGCGATTTGGCAATGACCAGCAGAACGAGGCGAACCAAGTTATAGGGCAACCAGTGGGTCATGTGTTCCCGCAGGTCCGAGTAGCGCACGAAAGTCTCTCGCCAAGGGATGTCGAGGTGCCTCAAATATCAAGAGAGATCTCTGATCACGCACAGAGCGTACCTGTTGCTTCTCAACCGAGACCGACGATTACAAAAGAGACGACCCCGACTGCACAAACCGCTGTGGCACATGAAGTGGCACGAGATCAGATGCTGTCTGTAGTGGAATCGAAACCCCAGGCGAAACAGCCGTCACCGCTTAGATTCGCGGCAGATAAGCAAATTGAAGCGGCGCATCCTCTTGAGGCTCGAGCGACTGCGCCGGTGGTTTCCAACGCTACAGATAAGCCTCGTCGGAATCAGATTTCCATTGGCCGCATCGATGTGCAAGTGAACAACCAGACCGCGCCACCGCCCGTGCGGCCCCAACCAACAAAACAGGCGACACATTCGAACTTTCTTGACGCGCGGTATCTCAGCAGATTTTTTCTGAGGCCGTAGACGAATTTACAAAGACTATGAGCAGTAATACAGCAATCAAAGACGTGACACGAGGGCTGCAGATGCTGCTCTTGAGCCAGCTCACTACCGTGAGTTCGGCCGTACAGGTGAGCTTGTTGCCTCCAGGAGAGCCGATGCCTTCGGGGCTTGGCGTAAATCTCTACCTCTATCGCGTCATGGAGAGCGTATTTACCAAAAATCAGCCTGCTCTAGGCCTGGAGCTTTACTACCTCTTAACGCCATTTTCTCCCGCTCCGGAGCCTTCGGCAACGAACGGCGACGACGCTCACACAATGCTCGGAGCTGCGATGCTTGCTTTTCATCAATATCCGGTGCTTAACGATGTTCACATTCAAGGATTTGATGCAGATACAGTATTGCCTCCGGGAATCCTGGACAGCTTCGAGCAGATCAAGATCAGGCTGGCGATTACGAGTCTTGAGGAGCTTTCGAAGATCTGGGCCACGATTAATCAGCCTTACCGGTTGTCAGTAGCGTACGAAGTATCGTTGGTCGAACTCGTACCGACACTTCCACTACCAGTGAGCGGCAGTATTGTGCAATCAACGGGCCTGAGCGTTTTCTCCTGGCAAGCGCCGCGGCTGGAAGCTTTGTCGCCTACTGCAGGAGCTTTGGCGCATGTGGCAGGCAACGCGGTAGTGGCAAATACGCTTACTATCAGCGGATCGGGGTTGAGTTCACCTGGGCAAACACCTACAGCGCTGGTTGGTGGTCAGATCGCTTCAATCAACACCGCTCCTGCTCCCACAGACAGCTCCATTGCGGTGACACTGCCGGTTAACCTCGATGCCGGACCCAATGAAGACATAGAGGTAGCCATTAGCGGCAAATCCGGCGCGGCGTTGACGTTTACTGTCTCGCCATGGCTCTCGTCTCTCACGCCAATCCGTACTGCACTCGATACAAGTGCTGGACCACCTGCGCCTACGTTGCTTCTCAACGGCATCGGTTTTACGACCACCGCACAAGGGGTTCGTTTCGACGGACATTCAGGAACGATGAACGTGACGGCGTTTGTCGGTGTCATCACGGATACGAAAGCAACCATCACGATTCCTTCGAACCTGCAGAATGGCATCTACCAGGTGCGAATCGTGCTCGGTGGGCCAGATACCAATGTCTCCAATGCGCGCACGCTAGAAGTGATTCCGTTGCTGAAGAGTCCGATCGGGTTGGCAGTGACTACGATCGCTGGCAATCAGATGCATCAACTTACTTTCAATGGTGCACGACTGAATGGAACGGATATTCGCGTTGTGATCGATGGCATCAGCTATCAGGCAAATGCGAATACCAACGCTACACAGTTGATATTTACCTTAGGACGATTATTGGATTCCGGACCGCACTCTATTGCGGTGGTAGTGGATGGAAGTCGATCTCATGACGTTGCTCTGGGAGTGTCCTGACATGGCAACGAATGGAATCAACTGGGTCGACTACAATCAACGCTCTCTGGTCACGGCTATTGCGGGAGTACGCGCTTGCCTCGAAAGCCACATAAGCCGCGCCCAGGAGAGTGGACCTTTCGCAAATGATCCACCTGCCGGCATGGAACCTGTGATCACATCCAGTCAGCCTGACGTAAGCGGCTCCGAACACATCTATTCACTCGAGGTCCTGACGCAAAGCTTTCACCTGTCGTCATTTGAGCGCGCGATCGTCGTTCTGTGTGCCGGCATGCAACTCGATTCTTCGCTGGTGAGTCTTTGTGCTGCTGCACAGGGCGGGTCGAATCGAAGTTATCCAACGTTCAGCCTGGCACTGGCAGCGTTGCCCACTCCGCACTGGAGCGCACTAAACCCGGAAGCTCCGTTACGCCGCTGGCGTCTGATCGAAATTACGAATCAGCCAGGAGCTTCCCTGACCAACAGCCCACTGACGATCGATGAGAGGGTCCTCCACTTCTTGACCGGGATTCAATACCTCGATGAACGTCTGGTAGGGCTTTTACGTGCAGTGCATCCAATGGACGACATTGCCCCTTCACATGCAGCGCAGGGACACTACATCGCGGTAGCTTGGAGTCAGCCGCACCGTCAAGTTCCAGTTATCCATTTGTGCGGTGCGGACGAGCTGACCAAGCGTGCGGTCGCGGCATCGGGTTCTGCAGAAGCCGGCTTCGGGCTCTATGGTCTGGCAGCTGATCAAATCCCGGCGAATGCGCAGGAGGTTGAGAATCTGGCGCGGCTGTGGGAACGCGAATCTATATTGACCGCAAGCGCACTGTATGTCGAGACGGAAGGCATCGATATAAACGATGCAAAGGCCGTCGCCCAAGTGTCGAGATTCGTAGAGCGCGTACAAGGGCCAGTAATTCTAAGCTCAAGAGATCGGTGGCGGCCACTAGATCGCAGCGTGAAATCTTTGGACATTGGTAAGCCTACCGCCAAAGAGCAGCAGGATGCGTGGGAGGGATTGCTGCGCACTGCGAATGTGAATGTCAACGGACATGCTTCTCAACTGGTAGCGCATTTCAATCTAAGCTTTGCCGGGATACGCGCATCGGTGGACGAGGCTTTCGAGTCTGCGTCGGACGGCGATGCGTTAGCACAAGCACTTTGGGAGGCCGGACGCTCACAGGCACGAGCGCGGTTGGAAAATCTGGCTCAGCGTATAGAACCAGTGGCTCAATGGAATGATCTTGTGCTGCCGCCGAGCGAGAAGGCAATCCTACAGGAGATCTCGTCCCACGTGAGGCATCGATCCAAGGTATATGAAAGCTGGGGTTTCGGCGGAACGTGCCGCCGAGGACTTGGCATCAGTGCATTGTTTGCAGGCAGCAGCGGCACGGGGAAAACCATGGCCGCGGAAGTGCTGGCCAACACTCTGCATCTCGATCTTTATCGGATCGATCTCTCAAGCGTAATCAGCAAATACATCGGCGAAACGGAAAAGAACCTGCGGCGTGTTTTCGATGCCGCTGAAGATGGTGGAGCGATCCTGTTTTTTGATGAGGCTGACGCGCTGTTCGGAAAGCGCAGCGAAGTGAAAGACAGCCACGATCGCTACGCCAATATCGAGATCAATTATTTGCTACAGCGCATGGAGTCCTACCGTGGTTTAGCCGTGCTGGCTACGAATATGCGGAGTGCCTTGGATCCAGCTTTTCTACGACGCATTCGTTTTGTAACCAACTTCCCGTTTCCGGAGTTTGCCCAACGAGAAGAGATATGGCAGCGTGTATTCCCGGCGGATGCGCCTACTGAAGGATTGAACGCCAGCTTGCTGGCCCGCCTGGCTATCCCTGGAGGCAACATTCGTAACATCGCCATGAATGCCGCATTTCGTGCAGCGGAAGAAGGAACGCCGGTACGCATGACACATTTAGCGCACTCTGCACGGCATGAGTTCGTCAAGCTGGAAAAGCCCATACCAGAAAAAGAGATTGCAGCGTGGGATGTGGGTTTCTCACGGAAACAGAGAGATGCAGAATGTTGAACCTCAATATTGATTCGCTGGCGTTGAACTTCACGAATGCGGAAGGGCACGAGCACCGCATCCGGCCTATTGTCGCATTGGCGACCGCAATGTTTGCCGAGCGAGCGGAAGAATATTTCGGAAAAACCTCCAATGTGTCCGGCTCACGAACACTGGGTAAGACGAACACTCCGCCAGTGAGCGTAAACCTGCGAGCCATGACAGATGAGCATGTTGCTTGGGACATCGCGAATGCGTGGGTACAGGCAATGACGCTTAAGTTGATGTGACCAATCGGAGAAGCAAATGCAAAGAGCATTTACGGATAGGACAATATGGCGGCACTAAAAGGCGCATTTCTTAATTTCGGTGCGGGTCTTCTGGGAGCACTTCCAGATATCGTGGCATTCCAGTTCAATCCGGCACAGGTGTCACGCACTCCTTCTATAGAGCGACGCCCTCAGCCGTCGGCACACGCTGGCGTGACCAGTGCAAAACAGCAGCTGTACCCCCCATCTGAAAGCATGAATTTTACGTTGCGAATCGATGCTACCGATTTACTGGCGCAGGGAAATCCGATCACTGCCGCGAGGGGCATCCTTCCGATGCTCTCGGCGCTCGAGATGCTGATGATTCCCCAAAACTCGCTTTCGCAGAATCTGTTTTCGTTGAGTGGCAGCTCCGGATCGCACCAATCGCCACCTACGAGCTTGCCCAGTGTGCTGTTTTTCTGGGGACCATTTCGCATTCTGCCAGTGGCGATTACGAATTTGAGTGTCACAGAAACTGAATACGATACGCTGCTCAATCCGGTCCGCGCGGATGTCTCCGTGAATTTGGATGTGCTGCAGCCACATCAGTTGGCAGGGGACTCGATAGGCAATGCGGCCTACAACTATTCACTAGGTGCGAAGCAGGCAATGGCTGCACTCAATCTTGCTAATGCCGCGCCATTTGGAGTCAGCTCGTCGCTCTCGTTCTCATTGTGATGAGCCGGTAACTGTTGAAAGAGGTAAGGATGATTTTCAAAGGTAGCCGTTACGCCAACGTGGCCACCTACCAGGCGACGGATGCAAATGGGGAAGTGGTGACTGCGCTGAAGGCACGCTTTATACCGTCGACGCCCGCTGGTTACTTTCACACATACACTGCCGATGAGCGGCTAGATCTCATCGCCTTCAGGTTTTATCGCAATCCGGAGAAGTTCTGGCTAATCGCTGATGCCAATACCGAGATGGATCCGGAAGATCTGCTTGAACCGGGACGGCAGTTGGCAATTCCGCCAAATCGCACTTGAATGCGGCTGGTAGAGCTAACAGTTGCGATTTACGGCGCGGTGTAGGGAACTGGGCCGTGAAAAAGATGAGAGCTACAGAGACATTTGCGGTGCTTAATCGGAAAAGATGGCCAACAAGGCGTACCAAATCGAGTTTTCGGGAACCGCAGTCGATGAAGGCTTTTATGGAGACGTGGTGTCGTTGACTGTGGAAGAAAACACGACAGTGGCGAGTACGTTTCATCTGCAACTCGGTCTTCGACTTCAGAGCGACGGGTCGTGGACGTACCTCGATGATGACCGGCTTGCCGTTTTCAACTCGGTCACCGTCAAGGTTGGATTTACCGACGGTTCAGGTGACGCCAATGAGGGACTCAAGACTGTCTTCGATGGATTTATCACGAATGCGGACGTCGATTTCGGCAGCGAGCCTGAGCACGCCTTTATCAATATCGGCGGGATAGATACGAGCGTCATGATGAGCCTGGAAGAAAAAATCGCGACGTGGCCAAACATGGCGGATAGCGATATCGTCCAGCAAATCGTCGCGAGCTACGGGATAACGGCGCAAGTTGATCAGACTGCCACTACACATCAGGAAGATGACACGATCATCGTTCAACGTGGTTCAGATATCGAGTTTGTACGCGATCTGGCCCGGAAGAATGGCATGGAATTTTACTTCGAGACCGATGATACCGGGGTACTGACCGCACACTTCAGCGCACCTCAGCTTAGTGATACGCCTCAGCGAGATCTTGCTATTCAGTTCGGAGATCAGAGCAATTTGAAGAGTTTCTCCGCACACCTGAGTGGGCTTAGGCCGTTGAACGTGAAGGCAACGCAGATGGATATAAGTTCTAACAGCCCGAATGTCGCGCAGGCGAGCGATACGCAATTGACCAAGCTCGGCGACAAAGATGCCAATACGTTGATTGGGGCGCAGCTGGATAGCCAAATCACTCCGAAAAATGCGCAGGCGCAGATGCTCCTTGGGCCACCAACGAGCGATGCGACGGAGATGCAGACTATCGTTCAGTCTGTGCGCGACGAGGCTAGCTGGTTTATCAGCGCCGAAGGAGAAATTAACAGTGATGCGTATCAATCAGTGCTGCGGCCACATCGGTTGGTGCTGGTGAAAGGTGCGGGTACGTCGTACAGCGGCAAGTACTACGTCACGCGAGTATTACATGAGATGAATCACGAAGGTGATTACATCCAGCGGTTCGAGGCGCGCAGAAACGCGCGTGATCTGGACGGCAGTGAACAATTTAGCAGTGGCAGCTCAGGGCTTTCTGTTCCGGGAATATAGCAATATGAGTAACTCTCACGATGAACTGCTTGCACGACTTCTGTATTGGGTGGAACACCGCTACTATGGCAAGTACCGCGGGCAGGTAGCAGACAACGTGGATCCGGACAACCGTGGTCGGGTTAAGGCCAAAGTACCCGGACTGTTGAGTGAGGAAGTGACGGGTTGGGCGTCACCGGCGTTTAGTTATGGCGGCGCCAGCGAGCAGGGATTTTATGCCGTACCTGATGTGGGAGCAGGTGTATGGATCGAGTTTGAGAGAGGCGATCTGAGTTATCCGATCTGGAGCGGCACTTGGTATGCCGACGGAGCTATTCCCGAATCTGCCCAACCCGGGAAAAAGGTTTTGAAGACGAAGGCCGGTCACAAGCTGGTGCTCGACGATGATGGCGGAACACTGGAAATTACGGACAGCAATGGCAATACCGTCACTATGGATTCAAGCACGGTGAAGGTAGCGGTAGGCAGCGCGACCAAACTTGTCATCGATGCGCCTCAAATCGAGTTGGTGGAAAACTCAACGCATCCGGTTGTACTTGGCGATGAGTTGCTGCAATACCTGCAACAAATGGTTCAGGTGTATCAGCAGCACATGCATCCGGGGGAAACCACCGCTGCTGGGCCAGTAACACCTATGCCGCCTATGCCACCCATGCCGCCACCGACATCGCTTCTGTTGTCTACGAAGGTGAACACAGGATGAGGCCAAACGGCGGCCGATACGAAAACACATGCAACGACGGATTCAAAATTACCGCGTAGTGGCGCGAAAGGAAAAGAGTGGTGGACCAGATTCAATCCGACCAACTAGCGCAGCGCTTTCTCGACTATCCGTACAGCGTAAGCAGTACGGGAGTGCCGAAGTTGACCGGGCCGGACGATCACACGAGAGACTTGATCCTGCAGGTACTGTTCACAATTCCCGGGGAGCGGTTCAATCTGCCGGAATTTGGAGTAGGAGTTCAGCAATTAGTGTTTGCGCCAAATAGTGACATGCTGCGCGCAAGCGCACAGTTTCTTATCAGCAATAATCTACAGCGATGGCTTGGGGATCGCCTTGAGGTCAACCAGGTAAGCGTCACGAGCCAGGCGGGAGAAGAAGAAATCGTAACGATAGAAATTACATATACGCTGAGGGCAACACAACAAAAACAGACCCTTCAGGTTCAGGTGTGACTGTGACCGCAAATAACCTATCGCCGACGATTCAATGTCCCACTCCTGTGCTCGCTCCTGGTGCGCAGGGAATTGCACGCGTTGCCGTAGACGATGCTAATGCAAAGCTGATCGTTACCTTCCTCAATCCGATTACTTCATTGCAGCAGACGTTTCTGAGCAATGCGCTGAGCTATACACTTACTGGTGGGCAACGGCTGTTTCCCAGAATTACTACAGCTGCGATGTCAACGCCTACGAGTCCGCCGAGCGCGAACCAGACCGTCGTGCTGACTTTGAGCGGTCTGGGAGACTTCTCGATTTACACACTTACGGTCAACGGGTCGGGCATCGATCCATTTTTCGGTAGTGCCAAGCTGCGCTTCCGCCTTGCTTGCGACGATCCATTCGATTGCGCTACGCCCGCTGCGCAGTTAGCTCCACTACCCGAGATCGCTGTAGCTATTGATTATCTGACGAAAGACTATGCGGGCTTTCGCCAGGCGCTGCTGGACTTCGTTCCCACACGTTTGCCGGCGTGGACTGAACGAAGCGAGGCGGATCTGAGCATGGTGTTGGTCGAGCTTTTCTCTGCAACAGCAGACAACCTTAGCTACACGCAGGACCGTGTCGCCAACGAAGCTTTTTTGAATACTGCGACTCAGCGGCGCTCGGTTGCCGGGCACCTCGCCCTGATTGGCTATCAGATGGACGACGGCGCTTCTGCCTATACGTGGTTGCAGTTCCAGGTAAGTGCTCCGCAACTGCTGCTCTCGGGATTCAAAGTAAGCAACAATCCAAGTGCCAGTGACGATCCAGTGATCGTGTTCGAAACCCTGGCTGATGCGCAACTTGATCCAACGAGCAACCAGATGTTGCTCTATAACTGGAAAAACGCCGACTGCTGCCTGCCTAAAACGCAATTCAGTGCGGCTCTGCAGGGGAGCTTCGGACATCTCAAAAGCGGCGATTACCTGATCTTCGATGGGGGGAGCAATCAAAGAGATGTGGTGCGACTGACGGCAACACCGCAGATTATTCAGACTGCTTCGATCACCTCGCCGCCTGCATTCGTAACAGTAACGGTTGTGACCTGGGGAGAGAATACGTCGCTCACTCATGATTACTGCGTCGACGGCACGACGGTGCGCGGTAATGTCGTACCGGCAACACATGGGGAAACGGCGCTGGAGACTCTGCGTCTCCTTTCTGATCAAGAAAAGGCAGTTCTAAACGCAGAGATTGCCGCACGTCCGATCGGTGCACGCGTCGCACGGCAGCGGCTCACCTTAAGTCAGGCGCCTCTTGTACATCTTGATACGAATACCCTTGCACTTGGTCAGCCGCTGGGAGCCGCAACGTCAGAGCCGCCTGCGTTTACTACTCGACAGCCGCACAGTATCAGCACATTACAACTCACTGTAGACGGAGATTTATGGCAGGAGAAGACAAGCCTGTTGGAGAGCGGCCCTAGCGATACTGTCTTTCGAGTGGAAATAGATGACGTCGGGGAAGCGACAGTGGTCTTTGGTGACGGAGTGTTTGGACAGCGTCCCGCAGAGACCTCCACCGTCATTGCAAACTATCGTATCGGTGGCGGCAGCACAGGCAATGTAGGACCAGACTCGTTGGTGTTTGCTCGACCCAGCGTAGCTGCACCATGGCTGAATTCCGTTACAAATCCGTTACCTGCAGTTGGAGGACGGGATTGGGAATCACGCGATCATGCGCGCCGTGTAGCTCCCACCGGCTTTCACCAACCGGTCGTTGCCGTGAGCGCCGCTGACTATCAGGAAACTGTAGCGTCGTTTGTCGATTCCTCCGGGAAGCCGGTGATTCAGCGTGCCAACGCGAATTTTCTTTGGACGGGCAGCTGGCTCACTGTAACGGTTACGGTCGATCCGCTTGGAACGGAGGGCCTAACGGCTGATCTGCGGCAGCAGCTGACAGACTATCTGAATACCAGGCGGCTGTCCGGTTACGACATTCAGATATCAGGTCCCGTCTACGTGCCAGTTGATCTTGCCCTGCAGGTTTCGGTGGCGACTGGTTCAAGCCAAAGCGATGTTGAGCAGGCTTTGCTGCAGGTATTCAGCAGTGGCACATTGCTCAACGGTTCGCTCGGTTTCTTCCACCCCGACAACTTCACGTTTGGTGACAACTTGTTTGCAAGCAAAATCTATGCGGCGGCGATGACGGTGCCGGGCGTACAGTCGGTTACCATTGCACGGCTGGCGCGCTCCTGCGCAGCACAACCTGAACAGGAAACCAGTCTCAACCTTGCACAGGGTTTTCTTCAAACGGGAGCTGATGAGGTGATCCGCCTCGATAACGATCGCAACTTCCCTGAAAACGGAACTCTTGCCGTGACTGCGAGGGGAGCGATGTCATGACGATAAATCCCCCAAGCAGTTGCTGCTCGCAGATGACGATTGCTTCGACCACGACGCCGATTATTTCGAATCCTTCTGGCCTGCCGACCATTCGCTACCGAATTGGCACATTCACCAGCTTCCGCCAAGCGATGCTTGACTCTATCGCGCTTCCGGATCTTATGGCCACCTCAATTACTGTGTTGATGCAGCCGGTAGGGGCGATGGACACGACCATTGACGTGCTTGACTACAGCAATTTTCCTACTGCACCGAATTTTCAAATTAAGATTGGCAGCGAATACCTGCAAGTGATCGATGGTGCGGGCACTTCTACATGGAAGGTGGTCCGAGGTTTTGCTGCCGCTGCGTACTCAACGGGAGACACCGTCACTCTATCGCCACCGAACCCCTTTGCAAGCTGGCAGGCGGGAACGGCGAACGACTATCAAACAATGTTCGTCGAGCTATGGGCATACCTCGCGGACATCCTGACTTTCTATCAGGAGCGAATTGCGAATGAAGCCTATCTGGGTACCGCCGTTTTGCGCGATTCACTGTTGCGGCTCGTGAGTTTGATCGATTACCGTCCTGGCCCCGGAGCAGGCGCAGGCGGGCTTGTGGCTTTCACCGCAGCGAAGGGAGCTTCACTCACTGTTCCCGCGAACTTCCGCATTGGCAGCAAGCCTGCGTCTGGTCAGTCGTCGATCGTGTTTGAGACATCATCAGCAGTTACTGTGTCGGGGGATAACAGTTCCATCCCGCTCTCCTTGATTTCGCCGGATGTTCCGTTTCCGCAGAACGCGATCGTACTGCAAGGGATAAACAATGGAGTTGCAGTCGACGATTTTGTGCTGGCGGTAGAAAACCAGGGGACTCCGAACGAGGCCATACACCTATTGCAGATAGCTAGTGCAAACGTGGACAAGGTAGCCAACGTAACTACGATTACCTGGATCCAGGAGTTGGGCGATGGCTCTTACACGCAGGCTAGTAAGCAAGTGTCGCTGTATGCATTGCGTCTAAAGGCAGCGCCATTCGGCGTAAATGCTCCGGCGTGGAATACGCTCTCGCCGACGCTTACCAACTTTAACGGTAGCCCGAATGCCAGTTTTCCTAGTGCACCGTACCAGAACGATTGGGATACACCCACAACCCAATCGGCTATTGTAAATCCCTGGTTTTACGTTCCAGTTCCCAACGATTTGAATACGGTTTTGTGTCTTGATGCTATTTACAAGCAGTTGAGCTACACATCACAGAATCAGGGATGGGCGGTTTTGCTGACTGGAGGTGTATTTCAGGTCTTCCACGTCGTCGGCGCGCGACCGGTTGCGAAGGTGGCTTATTCACTGAGTTCCAAGGTCACTCAGCTCACTTTCGCCGAGAACATGAGTTCGAACGTTTTCCCGATTCGCGATACGGTCGTACTGACTGACAGTGTACTGCTCCCTCTGCAAGTTGATCTTCCTCTTCCGTTAGCGCTTTCAGGCAACGAGCTGATCCTGGAGGGTCTGCAAATTCAACTTCAGCGCGGCCAGACAGTTGTGATCCAAGGGAATCTCTTCGATCCCATTACGAATGCGGCTACCAATATTCAGGCTTCTGAATCTTGCATCCTGGACGGTACTCCGGTTCTCGACACTCTCAACAACATCACGCGAGCAAAGCTGAAGAATCCGTTGATCAATACTTATGCCCGATCGAGCTGTTCTGTGTTGGGAAATATTGCCGAGGTTACTCAGGGTGAGACGGTAAAAGACGAAGTGCTTGGTAGCAGTAACGGGAGTGCCTTCCAAGCTTATCCGTTAAAGAAAAAGCCCCTCACCTACTTGCCATCCGACGACCCAGAGGGCCTCACCGCGGTAAAGAGCACTTTAACCGTGACCGTGAACGGAGTCGCGTGGAATGAGCAGTCGAGCCTGGGGCAGAGCGCCCCTGATGCGCGAGACTTCACTACTACACTCGATGACACAGCACAAACCACCGTGGTATTTGGTGATGGTTTTAACGGGGCGCGACCTCCGAGCGGCACCAACAATATTCATGCGCGCTACCGTAAAGGTCTTGGCAGCTCTGGCAACCTGCCAGTCGGCTCCATTCAGCAGTTGGTAGACAGCATTCCCAACCTGAAAAAGGTGACGAATCCTATGCCATCAAGTGGTGGGAGCGATGCAGATTCTCCAGCTCAGATTCGCACGGGAGCTCCAGCCAGTCTGCGCACCTTCGGACGCGCAGTAAGCGCACCGGAGTATGCAGCCTTGGCATTGAACTTTCCGGGGATTTCCAAGGCGATGGCAATCTGGGTTGTGAGCGATCCGGTTACGAATCAGGCGATAGCTCATCCGTATGTACAACTCACTGTAGCTACAGTGGACGAGACTCCAATTAAGGGAACACTACTGGCTTCGAATCTGCGCAGTTTTCTCGATAGTCATCGTGATCCAAATGTATTGCTGCGACTCCGAGATTTCAGCCCGGTTTACATCGAGCTGATTGTCGAGATCGAGATTGACAGCCATTTCCCGCAGAATGCAACGCTCAGTCAAGTGCAGGTTGCGCTGAATCCAGGCGAAAACTTAGATGGCAGTTTCGGATATTTTGCTTTGCAGAATTTGCAGTTTGGCCAGCCGATCTTTCTCAGCGCAATCTACGCGATAGTGCAGAGTGTTCCCGGCGTCACAAACGCGACGATTACGAGTCTGCGCCGGGTAGGGCCGGGTGTGGCCGAGCCTTCCGGTACTGTTCCTCACGACATCACTATTGGCCCAACGGAGATCGCCTCAATCGGTGCGGCGGGAGCGGGTCAAGGTCAGTTGATCATCACCGGCAGCGGAGGATTCATCGACTCATGAGCCGCAATCAAGCTGAAGATTTTGCCCAAAGGCTCTACTCGCGTATACCTGGGCACTATCGCGTCTACGATGTAGAGCGGGGCCAGCCATTGCTGGCGCTGCTACGCGTTGTAGGCGCGCAGATGGCCAACGTGCGTCAGGATCTCGATGCGCTTTGGGACAACTTCTTTATTGAAACTTGCGACGACTGGGTCGTGCCATACATCGGAGCGCTGCTTGGGGCCAACCTGCTTCAGCAACCAGTCGGGCAAAGCAACAGACTCGATGTGTGGAACACCGTGATCTGGCGACAGAGCAAGGGCACTCCGCAAATGCTTCAAGCCCTTTCCAATGCCATCAGTGGATGGCCTACGGATCTTGCGGAATTTTTCCTTTCGCTGGGATGGTCACAGAACGTGAACCATGTGCGTCTCGATAGGCCGTTGACTCCAGATCTGCGCGATCCGTTGCAGCTTGGATTGCTTGGACATGCGAATGATCCCTTTGCTCATGCCGTGGATCTCAAGCCAGCGCAAGCCCTGGATGGTCCGCGGATCGCAAGAAAATCTTTCGGAGTTAGTGTGCCTGCTTGGGGAACACCAGGACGTTATCAGATCAACAATCTTGGAGTATTTGTCCGTCGTTTGAAGACATTTCCTGTTAAAGGAGTGACACCCGCGGCAGTGGCTCCGGGTGGAATTACTCCGGCTGGCACCTCTTGTTTCACCTTTAATCCTTTGTTTTGTAATACTCCGTTATTTTATGCAGACAGCGCCGCAGCAATCACACGGACTGCATTTGCCGCAGACCCATGGGGCACATTTGGTGTTGAGTCGGATATTGCTGTTCGCCAATTTGGCGTTCTGCTGGCAACGGAAGCTGCTCCTTCCGTTCATGAAACTTCCAGTACCACGCCATTTAGTTTCGGCGGAGCGTCCAGTGTTTCTCTACAGGAAATGCGATTGCTCGAACCTCGCTCCTTCCAGTTAGGCAGCACGCATTTTCTGATTACAGCAGTCTGGCAGAGCGGAAACACTTCAACCAATGTTGGATTCTTGAGTACATTATTTGCCGCATCGAGCAATAATTCAGCTTTCGAAGTCGGCGCTGCAGGATCGGGTGCCGGACAGCTTGTCATCACAGTCCGGGCTGGCAGAAACGGCATCGGATGGCCTGGTCCTGCATTGCCGACATCGCCCGCGGGGCGCTTTCCCGGAGCAGTGCTCGCGGTTCGTGCAGCACGCACAGGGGCAGTGCACTCCGAAGATGGCGTATATGTTTATCTGCCTCAGTCGCCTGTTTCACCTGGAGATGAGCTCACCTACTTTATTGCTGATGACGGTAGCACTTATACGTCATCGAATTTCACAACAGCGTCGTTGGCTTGTTCCTCTAACGGGCAGGTTTATCCTGCACGCTCAGCCGATCCGAGTAGTGTGCCAGCACAGACATTCACCAGGCTCAATCGCAGACCGAGTGCCATGGTGTTGACCGATGCCACACGATTCGGAACTGATTCTGTTCTGATCGAAGCCGCCTTATTTACAGGACCTTCCACTTTCCAAACGCTCGGAGGTATCGCTACCTCCGACCAGATACCAGGCGTCGATCCTGATTTGCAGGCACCAAATCCGTGGCCTGCGTATAGTTTTGCGCCGAGCAAAAATTCCGTCGATGGGAATACACCCGAGCAGGGGCTTCTAAGCATTCTGTTGCGGCCTCTCTCCGGGAATTTCATACCACCAGCAGAGTTAGTGGTGACGAATCGCAATGGGCAAAGTCTCCTGGTTTATCTGCCTGAGATACCGCAGGCGACCGGCGAGACAAAATTACTAGTTGCCGATGATGGAAGCACCTACTTTGCTCCAACAGATGCAACTGCACAGCAATCTGTACTGCAACTACAATCTCTCAGCGGACTCGTTTTGGCCCGCGCAGCACAGGGTCAGGTATTAGCGATACCGGGCCGCTGGCCTCTACAGCATCGTTCTCCGGTGGCCATCAACCTTTGCAGCAGTGAACGTGCTTCGTTGTTAACGGTAGGAGAACTGGGAATTGATCCGGAGCTTGGCCGTTTTGCACTTCCACCTGGAGATCCTGCTGTCGTTTCGCCTCCACCGCATCTTGCTTTTGACCGCACTACACTGAGCGTCGATTTTGTCGAGGCCTTCACCGATTTCGTAGGCGCATTGAATTTCAGCCAAAGACAAAATGCTCCGGGTAATGCCACTCGTTACGTTTCTCGCTCGGGGGATGTGGATGACGTCATTGCGGACAATTTAACTGGTGCTCCCGTTCATGTGAATGTCTCTGATGCAGTCGCCGCTGCACGCGACGGAGACGTGATTGAAATTGCTGACAGTGCGACATACAGTTTTACGGCTGGCATTACGCTGCCCGCTTCGCTAAAGAATCTGTCCATCCGCGCCGCCAACGGACAACGGCCTTGTCTCACCTCTTATCAGTCTGCGGGTGTTCCCAGCGATGCAAGCTTTGTCGTCAATACGCCAATGTCTCTGCTGGATCTTAATGGATTGCTTGTCAGTGGTGGTCCGTTGGTAATCGATAATGCGATTTCTCAGCTTCAGCTGACGGCGTGTACCTTCGATCCTTCTAATTCCACAATTCCCTCGATCGTGACGAGTGACGCCAACTTGAACAGTGAGGCCGCATATGTATTGTCCCGCTGTATCACGGGAGGCTTGTGGCTAGGATCGGGAGTTAGCCAGCTCACCATTGCCGATTCCATCGTGGACCAGCAGGGAGGGGTGGCAATTGCCGGTGCTGCTCATATAGCGAGTCCTCCTGTCTTCGTTACCACGACCGCTGCCCGCAGTGTGCAGTTGGAGCGAGTGACAATCTTCGGTTCTATTTTCTGCGATGTGCTCATTGCCAGCGAAAGCCTGTTGAACGACATCGCGATCGTAAATGATCAGCAATCTGGCTGCATTCGTTTCACTCGTTTCGAATCGGGATCTGCTTTGCCGCGGCGCTATCGCTGTGTGCCAAGCGGGAATCAGATCGCTGGCTGCAGCGAAGCGATCCAGTGTGTGGTCCCGTTATTCAAGTCACGAAAGTTCGGACGTCCGGATTATGCGCAACTGATGACTGCGTGTCCTGATGTGATTCTGACCGCTGGCGAAGACCACGGCGAGATTGGTGTATTTGCTGGCACGCAGAACACGATTCGGTTGAAGAATTTGATGATCAAGTTACAAGAGTTCATGCCGGTGGGTTTGTCCCCGGTTATCGTCGCTGAAAGCTAGGAGAAGATTTATGAAGGGCGATTTTTCGCGGTTTACATTCGATTCCCGAAAGCACTACTCCGGAGTCTTGCATCAACAGGGCCGTGTATGGCTTGATTCGGACTGGAACGAAGAGGTGCTGGAACGACTGGCCCTGTTGCAAACAGAGCTGCAGGACGTTGTTGGAGCTAGCGGTGTGCCTTCTCCTGGATCGAGTTTCCAGCTTTCGGCGAGCAAGAATGCCAACGCGCTCGATGATTTCGGGATTTCCGCTGGCCACTGCTATGTGAATGGCTTGCTTTGCCAACTCGATGCAGATACTACTTATCTAAGCCAGCCCGATCTTCTCGATCCCCCACGCATTCCGATACCTACAGATGGATCCAAATTGAACGCGCTCGTGTATCTGGAGGTCTGGCAAAGGTTGATCACTTATCTCGAAGACGATTCAATTCGTGAAGTCGCGCTTGGCGGTCCAGACACCTCGGCTCGCTTGAAGAACATTGTTCAGGTGAAGGTGAAACTGCTCCCGGCGAATGGGGGAACACTCACCTGCGCTCAAGTGGCTCAGTTTCTGCCCACGTCTGGCAGCGGAACGCTCACCACGCTACAGCCCACCAATATCCAACAGCAGAGTCTGTGTCAGTTACCCGATTCCACCACCTTTACAGGGCGTCAAAACCATCTCTATCGCATTCAGGTTCACGATGGTGGTGATGTGTCCGGAAACAACCTCGGAGGGGCCTTTAACGTTTTGCTTTCTGCATCTGCTTCAGCGGATGCGACCAAGCTGACTGTGTCTCCTGCGCTTACCAGCGCACAATCAGATGCGGCCCAGCGCTCCGGCTTTGTTACTGTTGCCGACAACTCGGGCGCATCGGAAAGAGTGCCGCTCGCACTCGGCGGGATTTCGACGGATGGTATTACTCTGACTTTGGCACAGGGACTTAAGAACGCATACACAACAGCGAACAGCGCGAGCGTAACAGGTGGTATCGCTCGCTTCAAATGGTCGCGTGATAACGCTGCCTTTGCCGTAAATGTCACCAACGTTCAGTCAGACAGAGTGACGGTGACTCTCTCAGGACTGGGTCACGACGTAGCTACTGCTTTGCGTGCCGGAGACTTGGTCGAAATCACGGACGACGCAAGCGAACTTGGTCCAGCGAGTGGTCATCTTACAATGCTTGCACAGGATCCTGATCCAGATAATTTCACGGCTGTGCTGACAGACCCCATTCCTGCCAGCTTTTTGTTGCCGGGCACGGTCAGCAGTCCTCCATCTCCAGCGGGCGATCGGCACATGGTTCTGCGCCGCTGGGATGGCGTAGGTGATGCTGCCTCTGTTTACAGCGACGCCGGAACTCCTGGAATGAATCTGGGCGACGGTGTGCGTGTTCAATTCGGAGGCGATGACCTGCGTGCGGGTGATTACTGGCAGTTCACGGCTCGCACTGCCGATGGCTCCATACAACCGCTTCTCGATGCGCCCGCAGCAGGCATCAACCGTTCGCGAACGCCACTTGCTTTAGTGAGCTGGGGACCTCCGCCCCTCAGCAGCCCTCCTGCGCCCGCTGGCTCCGTCGCGATGAATGTGACGAGCTGCCTGCCGGTCTTTCCGGCACTCATCAATTTTCCACCGATCGATCAGGGCTTCCACATCGTCGGCATATCGACAGTGGATCCCCAGAATAATACTTCGCAGCTTTTCAACGACAGCAATGTGCAGGTGAATTCATTTGCCGGAATCAATGTGCAGTGTGACGCGAATGTAGATCCGGCAAGCATTGCACGACCTACATGTTTCGTCACGGTGGAATATCCCATTTTTTTCGGAGACGCATCTGGAGCAGGTGCTTACTTCCCAATTGTCCTGGGAGGGACCGTCAGCTCCAGTGGCAGCGTCATCTCCTGGAAAGCTGGTTCTCAGGCTCAGACCGTTCTGACCCAGCTACTTTCAGCTTCGCCGAATGAAAGAGGTTTGCTCGCGCATCTGATCGTCAAAGGCAACTCTATTTGGTCGCAGGACGATCCGACGGTGTTTCTGGATGGCGAAGCCTTCGGCCAACCTCCCCAAGGTGGCAATACCAGCATATCTTTGCGTCTGCCCAGTGGTGACCAGCGGCGCGGTGGCGATTTCGGCGCATGGTTCTGGGTGGTGGCTGCGCCCTCATTCATCACGGGGATTCAAGCCAGTCCTCCGAGCCCAATCAACATTGGCGATACAACCACGATCACCATGACATTGAGTTCGCAGGCTCCAGCTAATAGCAGCATTACGTTGACTCTTGATAATGCCAACGTGGCCATCACCGGGGAAGTTGCCGGCTCGCCTCCGTCGTTCACTGTGACAGTTCCAGTACAGGCCGGCTCCACTGCTGCGACTGTGACGGCAACCGGAGCAGCAGCGGGTTCCACAAACATATCCGCAGCATTTGGTGGACAAACTGTGGCCCTAACGATGGGTGTGCAGCCGACGCCCGTTTTGACAGGGCAGCTCGGACTGAACCCTGGCGCGGTATTTGTAGGTGGTTCTTCGACTGGCACAGTTACCATCAGCAGTCCGGCTCCCCAGAAGGGACTGGTCGTCAGCCTGTCCTCCAACAATACAAACGTTGCGCAGGTCTCGAGCGACAGTATCACTGTGCCTGCCGGCGCCACATCAGCAACCTTTACTGTTACCGGTTCAAGTCCGGGAAGTGCGACGATTTTTGCGGCTGCCGGTATAACACTCTCAGCCTTGTTCACTGTGGTACAGAGAAAAACAAAGACAGAGGGGAAAGAGAACCCTGAAAAAATAGGGGCCGAAAAAGTAAACGGGCGAGAGATTCTTCCTGAGATCAGAATGCCCGACAAAGTACTTTCAAGCGGCAGGTCTGCCGCAATAGCCAAAGTTTCGTTGTCGGGTCCTAGTAGCACTTCAACAGGCGCAGCATTTATTCGCATGGAAGAGCGGCCTCCAGTGGGAGAAACAGTGCTCAGCCCGATCAAACCAGATCAGAAAGCCGAAGGCGCGGATAGTTTTGTAACTGCTGCTCCGCCTTCGATTCCGATAAAGCCGAGAGCTGCTGAACCGGTGACGAATCAGAAACCAACGGAAAAACCGCTGACTGCGGAGAAAGGATTCATGGCAGAGAACTTGGCAGACAGGCCGTTGCAATAGAGAGATTTATGCTGATCATTCTTGCAAAACAGGAGGACGAGATTGCCGCATGGCTTGCTCATCGTTGGCAGAGTCACAATGCTGTGCTGGTTTCGGCGGCTGATCTCTCCACGAGTGGATGGAGCCTTCATCTTGCTTCTCCTGGCAAATCCAGAGCGTGTGTAGGAGGTCGCGATATCCGGAATGAAGAGATAAACGGCGTGGTGACTCGCATCCCACGCGTGGGAAGCGAAGACCTGGAACATATTGTGTCATCGGATCGGCGATACGTCGCTGCGGAAATGACGGCATTTCTCCTGGCGTGGCTTTCCAGCCTTGCGTGTCCCGTATTGAATCGACCTACTCCCAGCTGCCTAGGGGGCCCGATCTGGAGAGACGAAGAATGGGTCCATCTTGCCAGTCGGCTGGGAATCCCTGTCATACCGGTTCGCAGGAAAACTCCTGACGATGTACCTTTGCCGGAAGTAGAATCCGCGTGCGCTGTGACGGTAGTTGGTGAAGCTTGCTTGGGCAATGCCGCAGAGCCGCTCATCAAGAATGCTCGAAAGCTGGCGAAGGCTGCCGGAACGGATTTGCTGTCGGTTCGGTTCACTGGTTCTGAGGCGGACAGCGCATTCGTGAGCGCCAGCGTGTGGCCCAACTTATCATCGCCTGAGACTGCTGACACCGTCTTACAGTGTCTGCTGGAGAAATCTGTATGCTAGTTCTGCTTTGGGGGCTGGACGGCGATTCTCCTCTCTCGGAGGTGCGTGATCAACTCAATCTGCTCGATGTTCCGACGAAGTTTGTAGACCAACGTCGTGTGCTGGAAACAGAAATTGAACTTGTTGTCGGTGAAACCGTTGAGGGCTGCATTCGCATCGGAAATGACAATATCGATCTGGGCGAAGTTAGTGCAATGTACGTGCGCTGCTATGAGTCGGCGCGTTTGCCGGAGATTGCAGCCACCGGTCCGGATAGCGCCGCCAAGCAACATGCCATTCAAGTGGACGATATCCTGGCCTGCTGGTCGGAGCTCACCTCAGCTCTGGTAGTGAATCGCTTCACCGCTTCGGCTGCGAATGGCTCGAAGCCTTATCAACTAGAGCAGATTCGCGGTCTTGGCTGGGGCGTTCCTGAGACTCTGATTACGACTGATGCAGACGAGGCACGAGCGTTCTGGAAGTATCACGGCGAAGTCATCTATAAGTCGGTAAGCGGAGTCCGCAGTCGTGTCTCGCGGCTGCGCGCAGAGCATGCCGATCGCTTCGCAGATCTCTCATCATGCCCCACGCAGTTCCAGCAATACATTGCCGGTGTCGACTATCGGGTGCACGTGGTCGATGATAAAGTTTTCGCCTGCGAAGTACGGTGTAGTGCCGACGACTATCGCTATCCAGAGAATGGAGCTCCAGATATTCGGGCCTGTACTTTCACACCCGATCTTGAAGAAAAATGCAGGAGGATGGGCGCAGCTATGAACCTTCCGCTTGCCGGGATTGATTTGCGCCGCACCCCGCAGGGCGAATGGTATTGCTTTGAAGTGAATCCTTCGCCCGCCTTCACCTACTATGAACAGATTACCGGTCAGCCGATTAGCCAGGCTGTGGCGTTGCTTCTGGCTAACGCGGCGCCAGAGTACATGCCTGAGGCCAGACATGGAGCCGCGAGCGGTTCGGGTCGCTGCGGAATAAAGGGTTGAATATGGCTCCGATCCGAAACATCTTCGCGTGCCTGGTGCACGAAAGCCCTGAATGCGTCATCGACATGGTTCGCAATCTGCACTTCCTGGATCCATCCTCTGTCATTCTGTTGTACGACGGTGGCCGAACGCTGGACCTGCTCAACACCGGATTTCCGTTTGAATTATACGGTGCGATTGTGCATCCTTCCCCAAGACCAATGGAGTGGGGACGCCTTCACGATTTTGCTCTGGATTGTATGCAGTTTGCGCTGAACGAATTATCATTCGACACCCTCACCATTGTGGATTCGGATCAACTGGCGACACGACGTGGCTACTCGGAATACCTGACAGCATCTATTGGTGGGCGCAAAAGGCTTGGGATGCTTGGAATCTCACCCCAGGTTCAACACCATACTACGGCACATGCACCGTCCCAAACAGCATTCAAGGAAATTGAACTATGGCGTTCATATCTGCGGCGCTTCCCTCAAGGTGAGCAAAAGTTTGTGCATTGGACCTTCTGGCCTTCCACGGTATTTACCAGTGAAGCGGCATGGAATCTTACCAGGCTATTCGCTACTGATCGGGAGCTGTCTTCGATCATGTCGCGATCCGAAATCTGGGCAACCGAAGAGTTGATTTTTCCGACACTGACGGCATTGCTTGGGTATGAAATCGCGGTCAATCCATGCAGCTACGACTTTGTGAAGTACAAAACGGACTACACCTCGGCGCAGCTGGACGCAGCCCTGAGTCGTGAGGACGTTTTCTGGGTCCATCCTGTTCCACGCCGGTATGACGATCCAATGCGCAAATATATCCGTGAGAGGGTGGGGCATCATCTAACTCCAATTTGGACCAACATAGGGGACGCAATGCGCAAATTGAAACCGAGGAACGACACAGGCGTTGTCTTGTCTATTCCGATTTTGAAAAAGATTAAGAAAATCGAGGGCTGGTTGAATGAAGAGGAGGCTGATCTGCTTCTCGCCACCTGCAATCGTGCGGTCTCATCTCTTCCGGCTGAGTCTGCTGTAGTAGAGATCGGCAGTTTCCATGGGCGTTCTACGGTAGTCCTGGGGAGCGTGGTGCAGTCGCTGGCGGCACCGACTAAAGTGTATGCGATTGATAGCCACGAAGGCGCCGTGGGCGCTGTTGGTTGCAATACGGGGGTCATGTCGTTGGGTTCGACACTCGAGGCGTTTCGTCGAAATATCGTCGCGAACGCCTTGACGTCTGTGGTTGAAACCGTGGTGAAACGCTCCTACGAAGTGACTTGGGACAAGCCAATTGCGCTTCTCTTTATCGATGGTCTTCACGACTATGAGAACGTCTCCCGAGATTTTCATCACTTTGAACCTTGGGTAACAGCGGGCGGGTATATCGCATTCCATGATTATGCTGAGTACTATCCCGGCGTGAAGAAATTCGTAAACGAGATAGTTGCTCTGCCCCAATTTGAGGTGGTTCATCATGTTGAGAGCATGATCGTCATTCGCAAGTCGGCGTCAAGCTCAGTTGAGATAACAAGCTCAGCGGGCCTTCCGGCAACAGCGAAAACCTGGGTCGGCCCCGTACCGCTAGCATCATGCATCATGCCCACCGCAGACAGGCGGTCGCTGGTCCCCCAGGCCATTCATCATTTCCTGCGTCAGGATTACCCGAACAGGGAACTAATTATTCTCGACGACGGGGCAGACAGCGTTGCTGATCTTATTCCTCAGGATTCACGCATACGTTATCTTCGTCTTGATCGAAAATTCTCCATGGGCGTAAAGCACAACATGGCGTGCGAGATGGCTCATGGCGAAATTATCGTCCACTGGGATGATGATGATTGGGTCTCTCCGCAACGCATCTCATATCAGGTGGGCGAATTACAAGAGCAGGCGATGAAAACGTCAATGGATACGCTTTGCGGCCTTTCTCGTGTCATGTTTTATGAGCCGCGCGCGCAGCGGGCCTGGGAGTATCAATATCCCGGAGGTCGTCCCTGGGTGCTGGGCGCCACCTTCTGCTATTACAAGCAATTCTCGGAGCGACATCGCTTTCCCGACATGAATGAAGGCGCGGACACTACATTCGTCTGGAATTTGCAAAATACCTACGTCCGTGCTCACCCTGACCATACTTTCTATGTGGGAACTGTGCACGCACACAATACAAGTACAAAGCGGACCGAAACGATTGGCTGGCGGTCATTGTCGAATGAAGATGTGCGTGGCCTCATGGATACAAGGGACTGGTCATTTTATGAAAGCTTCCCATCCTGGTCCTGACTTCAGAGAATTTCCCACATCGGGTAAAGACGCGCGTGCCCGGGAGCAATGTGCCCTAATTCCCAGTCCCTGAGTTCCTGGATGCTGTAGGCATGTTGCTGATGCCCACATGCCAACGTCGAGTTCACCGCAAGATTGACTGGAAAATGTCATAACTGTCAGTCTTGCAGCCACTCCATTCAGTAGTAATCAACTTCCTATCAATCGGATGCGCCCACGCGGCAACAAAGCGGTAGAGACGCAACTTCGATATCTGCTTCGTGCTTCTCCCAGGAAGAAATGACAGTGCGATGACAAAATCGTGACAAATTACTATCTAGTTATGGGTAACATGAATTCCATTCGGCGCGCCTCTCGTTACGAGACAGCAAGTCCTCGTACTTGTGATTTTTGCTCCCAAGTATTGAAATGCGCCGGATCGGCCATGGAATATTGACAATTTCTCGCATGGCTGAATCGCCTACCAATAATGGCAAGTCTGCCATCTTGTGATAAGACCTCTTTGGTTCTACTGTTGAGATGCATTTGAAACTGCTCATTTTACCGAGATCATGAGGATAAATTCATGAAGGAATTTCGAGGGCAAAAGATTTATGTTCGATGTATGCACACGTGTGTATAATTGCATGCACACGTGTGCCAAGCTATCGCCTCTCGATTGAAGAGCGCGTCATTCCGGGGCCTTTGATCCATGTGTCCTAATCCTTATCAGCATGGATCGACCTAGTGAAAAGGAATTGGAGGATTGAAGTCGATGGTTTTCTCGCTCGAGAGCGCTGCCACCAATAGTGACAATACAGCTACCGATGCACTGTTCAGTACCTTGTACGCTGAACTGCACCGCCTGGCGAAAAGGGAATTAGCCAGACAATGGAATCCGCTGAGTCTAAGCGTTACTACGCTTTTGCACGAGGCTTACCTGGACATGGTGTCGCGCGACGACTTATCTTTTCCCGACCATGCGCGCTTTATCGGATATGCAGCACGTGTAATGCGCGGACTCATTGTCGATCACGCCCGGAATCGCAATGCAACAAAGCGTGGCGGAGAATACGACATTACTTCCCTCGAAGTTGACGTGGCTGCGGATTCTTCTGACGCAAAAGAGCTATCCATCATCAGTGATGCGATGGACCAGCTTGCTGACGTCGAACCTGAGCTCGCCGAAGTAGTTGACTTAAAGTTTTTCTGCGGATTTTCGTTCGGCGAGATTGCTGCAATGAAGAAACTGTCGGAGCGCACTGTGCAGAGAAGGTGGGAAAAGGCGCGCATCTACCTCCACCAGGGTGTTAGTAAAAAGTTTTCGTTCTGAGGAGCGGTGACGCTTATGCTCAGCCCGGATGAATGGCATGCCTTAAGTCCTCACTTGGATAAAGCTCTTGAGATGAACGATGAAGAGCGCTCGATCTGGCTGTCCTGGCTGCGCTGTCGGGATCCGGACGTCGCAGGCCGGCTTGAAGCACTCTTGTTCGAACACAGGGTTCTGGACGAAGAGGGTTTTTTAGAAAGACGTTCTGTCGAATGGCCGCGTGATTCGTCCCCGGCTGGCCAAACTGTTGGAGTCTACGAGTTGCTCTCGCAGATCGGTCGAGGCGGTATGAGCAGCGTCTGGCTTGCGGATCGAGTTGACGGCCGATTTGAGCGGCAAGTCGTTGTCAAGTTCCTCAACATTGCCTTGATGGGAAAGGTGGGTGAGGAGCGATTCAAACGCGAGGGCAGAATCCTTGGGCTCTTAACTCATTCAAATATCGCCGAATTGATCGACGCGGGTGTTTCGCAGACCGGCCAACCGTATCTAGTTCTTGAGTATGTCGAAGGTGATCATATTGATCATTATTGCGATCGTCGCAAGCTTGCCATCCAGGCGCGCATCCGACTCTTCCTTGATGTGCTGGCAGCTGTGGCGCAGGCACATGTCAACCTGATCGTACATCGAGACCTCAAGCCTTCAAACATTCTGGTGCGAAATGACGGGCAAGTGAAGTTGCTTGATTTCGGCATTGCGAAGTTGCTGGAAAACGAGGAGGAGGCTGGCCTGCCAACAGAGCTCACCGTAGAAGGCGGCCGAGCCATGACGCCAGAATACGCGGCTCCCGAGCAACTGAAGGGTGAAGGGGTTACAGCGGCTGCGGACATTTACGCGTTGGGTGTGTTGCTTTGTCGATTGTTGACGGGACAGCATCCGACGGGCACAAGTCCTTCAACTCCCGCTGATTTGATTAAGGCTATCGTAGATACCGAGCCGGTACGTCTCTCGGACGCCGTGACTTCGCGGAAGCCAAATAGCGAGATTGCCATTTCAAACGCTGCCAAGCGTTCCTCTACCCCAGATAAGCTCCGCCGGCTCCTGCGCGGAGATCTTGACACGATTGTTGCCAAAGCACTCAAGAAAGAGCCGAAAGAGCGCTACCCGTCCGTTACAGCCTTCGCTGACGATCTGCGCCGATACTTAAAGAGCGAACCGATCAGCGCACGACCTGACACTCTCGCCTATCGCTTGGCGAAGTTCGTGCGTCGGAACCGCGCCGCAGTGGCTCTGGCGATGCTAGCGGTTGTCGCCACGGCTGCCGGTGTGATTGGCACTCTGATTCAGGGCAATACGGCACGTGCAGAACGGGACTTCGCATTTGGACAGCTGTCGCGGGCGGAAGCAGTCAATGATCTCGATCAATTTCTCCTCTCCGATGCGGCACCTTCAGGCAAGCCTTTTACCGTGAATGACCTGCTGATACGCGCGGAGCATATTGTAGAACGGCAACAAAACAAGCAAGATCCACAACGTGTAGAGATGCTTATTTCTCTTGGCCGTCAGTACAACGTACTGGACGAACAAGCTAAGTCACGGCAGCTATTGGGCGAGGCGTACGATCTCTCTCGCGCCTTGACCGATCACTCCGTACGCGCGCGAGCATCGTGTGCACTGGCGAGTGCACTCGCCTTGACGGGCGAACACGTCCGCGCTGAAGCATTGGTCCAAGAAGGACTTCGGGAACTCGGCAAGGAATCACGGCTTGCACCCGACCAGATGTTCTGTCTCATCCGGGGCACCGAAGTTGCACGGGAGCGTGGCGATTCACGAGAAGCAGTCGCGCGGGCAGAGGCAGCTCAAAAGACGCTGAAACGGCTACCTTTCGAATCTGGACTCGCAACTTCGCAACTTCTCATAGATATGGCGGAGTCATACCGCTACGCGGGTAGATACGAAGAAGCGAATGCTGCTTTCGCACGGGCATCCGCGCAGTTGACTGCGCTTGGGCGGGACGAGACACAGACCGCGGTAACACTTCTAAACAATTGGGGCACACTACTCGTTCTAGCTGGGCGTCCACGGGACAGCGAGATTGTTCTCCGCCGTGCGATCGAGATCAGCCGCGCTGGTCAGACGGAAGATGCTGTGGCACCGATGCTCCTGGTCAACTATGCTCGCTCACTACGCGAGTTACATCAGTTCAGCAAGGCGGCAGACTATGCCGAACGCGGCTACGCGAAGGCGCAGCAATCGGGTGCTCAGGTAGTGATTGGTCAATCCCTGTTGCTCCGTGCGCTGATCTATACGGACCAGCGGGACCTTCAACGGGCAACGGCGATGCTGGACGAAGTAGAGCCAAGGCTGCGGCATGGTCTTCCCACAGGACATATCGCCTTCGCCACACTTGCATCAGATCGAGCGCTCATTGCCCAAGCTCGCGGGGACTTGCAAGCGGCGCTAGAGCATTCGAATGAAGCGGTAGCCATCTCGGAAGGAGCCATGAAAGCGGGCCGTCTTGGCGGCGACTATCTGCCTGTTTTTCTTGTCCGCCGATCCGACGTTGAACTTCTACTCGGTCATTCCGAGCGGGCTGAAGCGGATGCTGATCGAGGGTTGCGTATGTTGCAGGCATCCGCTCAGGCAGGAATGTTCTCGAGCACGCTTGGACACGCCTATCTTGTATTAGGGCGGGCACTGCAGGCCCAGCGGAGAAGCGAGGAAGCTCACGCCGCGTTTCTTGCGGCGGCGGAACACTTGCAGAGTGCTCTTGGTCCAGATCATGCCGACACCCGTAGCGCTGTGCAGTTGGCAGAATCAGAATCAGTTGAACCAGCACCTTCCCGGTGATTCGACGTTTGCTCTCAGACTTGTAAGCCTTTCCTTCCCATTTCCATTTCCACGAACTTCGGAGAAATGAAGAACACTTGACCTAAGTTTGGATTTGTCTCGCGATGCGCTCGATAGCGTGATGGGATGAGAGGATCGCGCCTTCCTGCCAGGCTACAAGATGAGAGAGGTGATCTCCAGCGAAGTACGTGCGGCCCTGCGGTATTTCAAGTTGAGCGTAAGCAGCATCGCATTCGGAATGGCGGTTATTCGCAAACGCGCCAAGTGAATAGGGAATCCGCGACCAACTGACATAGATGGGCTTGGTAAGCAAATGTGAGCGCCCGGGGTGCAGCTTCTCCACCGCTGCACGCGACGCCTCAAGCTTGGCTTGCATGGATGGAAGAGTGCCAAAGGCCGTGGGTTTGCCCGTGAGATCGTCGCGCTCGATATTGAAGCCTGCTATGACAACTCCGTTTTCGGAAAACATCTTGTCAGTGGGATACCAGATCAGGTCGACAGTATCCTTGAGAAATGAGATTCCGCCATAGATATTGTTCTCCTTCTCCCAGAAGCGCGGCGATTCCCACGCGATCTTATATTGAGCCGTCATAGGCATACCTGTAAAAGCCCTTCGCGTCTCGGGAGAGAAGTTGTTTTTTGTCTGCGCAAGGACAGCAATGGGTATGGTGCAGATACAGAAGTCCGCCATGATTGTCCGAGGCGTACCAGACTTTGAGTAAGCGACCGTTACCCCACTGTCGCTCGTGATGATCTCGGTGACCGGACTGCCGTAATGGATGAGATTGCCGAGAGACCTTGCGAAGGCATGGGGAATGCGATCCATCCCGCCGATAGGTTGGAACATAGTAGCTTGCCAATCAATCTGTTCCTCATAGAACTCTCCCTTTGAGAAATCGGCGGCGAGAAGTTCACTTAGGCTGAGAGGCTTGCGCAGGACGGATTGCGCTGGGCCCGCTCCACGTGGTGTTGTGAAGCCTGCACGCGTGGTGCCGACGTATTTACCTCCGGCGTTAAGATCGCCGAAGCCATGAAGAAAGTCAATTAGACGGGCGGACTCTTCTTTCGACAGTTCATCGTCCAGTGTGTGTCGATTAAGCGCTTTGGTGAGGAGCTCGGCAAGATATCCGCGAGTGTCATGGACAACCTGACGCTGCTGGACGGCGTTGCCGTCGTTGAGAGTATCGGCCTGCATCAAAGCTGAGCGGGAAGTATTGACCTCGACTTCAAGGGGAACGCCTAACTCACGGCAGTAGCCGAGCAGATGAGTATGAATGGAGGGGATGCGGGCGGGACCGGCGTTGAAATAGCTGCCGTCCAGCCAGTCGCAGTTCTGCACAATGCCATCGGTGAATTGCACTTGGCTGCCATTACGGATCGTCCAGTTACGGCCCCCAGGGCGCTTGCGGGATTCGAGGATTGTGCATTCGAAGCCTGCCTTGCGGAGCTCATAGGCAGCGACAAGGCCAGCGATTCCAGCACCCAGGATGACTACTCTCTTTCCTTTGCCGAAGCTGGCGTCGAGTTGCGGCAGCATAGAGACGCCAGGAGCGGCGATAAGTCCGAGGGCCCGCATTGTGCTGAAAGCAGCGGAATAGCCGCCGATCTGGGCCATGCGTTCGATGAAGGATCGCCGAGTCAAGCTCATAAGTACCCCGTGAAAACAGAGTGTTTAGTGTGGTGCAATCGGAAATGGAAAGTTATGTCTGCTCGGAGCCGGCACTTGGTCCAAGTCGCCAAGATACTTCGGCGCATCTACATAAGATCATCGGGTTCCGCAGTCGTCAGAGGCCTCAACGTTGCGCGCTCACTTCGCATAAAGGCTACCTTTGGCACTCATTTGTCGGAGAGCAGTACACAAGTCAAACGATTCAAAATACTAACCGCGATCCTTGATGTGCTCTATCTCGATCACGATCAACTATGTTAATTCTGTCTTGACAATGCAGTGATCTGTTTCATTTTGAAAGCCCTCCTCTTTCTAAGGGCGCATGAATGCGTCGGTTCTCCGGTAGTCTAACGACTTGGGGGAGTCCTACGGAGACAGCGGTTCAACGCCGCCTGAGCTGCGCCCTCATTCGTAATATCGGAACCGGCAAGAAGAAGACGACAATCGGAAGTAAAAACATATACGAATTTAAACGTGATCAAACCTCATCGGGGGCCAGTTTGCCCCAAAAACTTTGATCCCGTCGCTGCGGTATTGATCAACACGACACGTTCACGACAGGGCCGATGTGGATTCCCTAATCATCAATTTGCCCGGAAGGACAATTTGAGTATTTGTCAGTTTTTTTTCGCTTTGAGACGGTGCCACAAGGTTGAGCAGCAACTTCATCGCGCGTTCACCCATTTCCCGCATTGGTTGACGGATCGTTGTCAGTGATGGCTCCAGGTATGAGGAAAAAAAGAGATCGTCAAAGCCCGCAACCGAAATGTCCGTTGATACCTGAAGGCCAGCAACGCGAATTGCCTTATACGCTCCGAGAGCCGTTATGTCGTCGTAACAAAAGACTGCGGTCGGCTGCGTTGGCAAGTCCAATAACTGCTTCATGCCTCGGTAGCCTCCGTCGAGCGAGCTTTCAGAATGAATGACAAATTCTGAAGGGTACCGGACGTGCGCTTTCTTGAACGCCGCTCGATATCCGCCGTTACGGTCCTTGTCAGCTTGCCCACCGAATTTATTGCCAATGTATCCGATCCGACGATGGCCCAACTCAATCAGGTGCTGTGTGATCAACTGTGCCCCGTCAAAATTGGCCACGCCAATGGAGTGCACGAAGTTACCGGGATGGTGGTTATTGATAAGAACAATCGGTATCTCCCTCTCCGAAAAATACGGAGACGGCGCTCCGCCCGACATTGCGGCGATGACGAGGACTCCATCGATGGCTCTCTCGACGAGAGAACGAACAGCTCTCATTTCTCGATCCAGATCGCCTCCGGAGTTTGTCAGTATGATCGAATAATCATGCTGTGCAGCAACCTGTTCAACGGCACTGATCACCTCGCTGATAAAAGGATCCGCAATATCGGTTACGACGCAACCGATGGAATTTGATCGTTGAGTAACCAGACTGCGCGCGTTCCTGTTCGGCTGATAGCCATGTTCAGCAGCGATTTTGTGAATACGGTCTTTGGTGCTCTGGCTGATCAGCGGACTGTTTTTCAGCGCACGGGATACGGTGGGATGGGATACATGGGCTAGTCGCGCAATTTCTTTCAGAGAAACTGGTTTCCGCATGGCATTCAATAGAAACTACCGAAGCTTCCTTTATGGAATATCGTGTACCGTCGCCGTCAGAGTCGACTTCTCAACGGTGAAGCGATGCTTCTTTTCACTGATTGTCATATATCTTTCCGATCTGCGTGACATCTTTCGTACACGTGTGCGTAGATATTAGCACACGTGTGCACATTCTTCTTCTTCCTGCATTCAGCTTGTCGATGCCGTTAGATCGTACTGACGTCGAACTCGATCGTTCCGTCGCTGAACGTGATGCCTTTGAGTACCGCATCGCCGCTGTTCAGTCGCATCAAACCGTGATAAGAGCCAAGATGCCGGAGGAACTCGGCGTTCTCCTTAGTCTGCCAGTGGTCAGCTGTCATGGTGATCGTGATCGGTTCTGCGGGTCTGGGTAATTGGAAGTGCTGACAGGAAGCATACGCAGAGCGCTATCCAGTTCAGAGTACTTTGGCTAACAAGTGTCTTCGTGACCTCAATGTATAGACTAGGTGCCCTTTATAGCGAGTTAAAGGTGACAATACGGACAGAAGTGTTACGAAGCGGTCTCGGACGTTGCGAATTGATTTCTGGCGGCGTCCGGAAGCGGCCTGCACGAATTCAGCGAAAGAAGGGCATGTCTTCGTTACATTCCGAGCCGGCACCGCGCATTTCTTTTGGCATAGCGTTGTTTTATCCGTTTTCGGCTAGGCTTGGTTCCGAATTCGGCCTGATCAATGGGTCCGTTCCCAACTGCGCACTCTTGCCCGCGCATCATCAAAGATGCGCTCGTAATTGCCTTTGCGGACCTTCTCGATTGCTTCCTCGTCCAGTGACTTCCACAACGGATCGTACTGGTAGTAGACCCTGAGATACTGATCCTGGCTCTTCGGCGCAACTTCATCCGTGCCGAACAGGAAGCGATCTGGGTAGCGGTTGATGAGGTCCGCGGCGATCTTGACCGACTCAGGCGTGGCCACCAGGTACTTGGCGACCTCGTCCCACGAAATATCGAAATACACATGGCTAAATTGTGGGTCCTTGAGAATCGTTTCAATGACCGCGGCGTGCTGGGTCACAGGTCGAACAACTCTGCCCATTCCCATGTGAGCCCAAATGATCGTGGTTTTGGGATGGCGTTTAAGCAAAGACTTCATTTGAGAAAGGTAAACCGGCTCTGAGCCCGCCTTGGCGAATGGAACGTCCATGTCGTTGTGGATCAGAACAACCAGTCCTGCTTCCGCAGCGAAGTCCAAAATCCGGTCGAGTGCCGGGTTCTGAAGAGAGGCTGTTTCTCCGGCGACCTTGGCAGAGACAAATTCCTTGTGAATCGTGAATTCACCGATGCCTGAAAAAACACCGGGAAACGTCTGTAACACTCTGCGAATGTGATCAACGGCATACATATCCGCCGGATTAAACCCAGTGATCATAGGGTCTAATCTCGCCTGCTGCTCTTTCGTAAGTGAACGGTATGCCATGGCAATGTAAGCATCTGTAAAGGAGTAGTAATAGAGCGGAGCGTCACTTTGCAGGTAATACGTGGGAGCGAAGTCGCCGGAGTTCTGATACGACCACTCCTGCTGTAAAGGAATGCCAAACAGAGCTACTCGTCCGACTTTTGTGCCCATTATGTTCAGAAAGTCATGAATGTCTGTCCCTTGTTGAATGTAGTTGGTGAGGTGGAAGTGAACATCGTTCAGTTCTGGTTGGTCTGCAATGGCAGGACGCGACTGTGCGCTTGCAGCATGCAATATAAGTAAGAAGACAATCAGTAAGAATCGATGGATGAAGCATTTACTGCGGCAAACCAGTATGCAGCCCGAGCGGGATATCGTATACGTCGACCTATCAACGTGAAGAACGCGGCTGGAACTGACACTAGTTTGATCATAAGCAATTCGTGAGCTGTTGCGTTCCATTTAGCTCCTTAGAAGGCCAACTCAACGTTCGTGTGGAATACAGGCCCTGTGCCTCCCAGAGCAAAGGGAACCGATGTGTAACCCACTGGAGAGTGCTGCAGGTAAAGAAATTCTGCGTTCCACCGCAGGACTCTGTTGTGCCACGGATACCAATTCACACCGCTCCGGAAGTCCCAGGGATTGCCATACTTTCCATACAGCGTCGATCCTCCGAGATAGATTTGGAAAGTTTTAGGCAGAACCATGGCCGACGCTTGCATCTGGAAGCCGTGAGAAAAGATTTCCGGGAGTCCGGCAGTGCCTGGGCCTTTGAAGTGGTCGAGCCACCGCAAGAAGTACTCTCCGTCTAGTGAATATCCGTGGTACTTGATACCGCCATCAAAGGCTGCCATCTTATACGTCACATCGGTGATCGAAATACCCTGACCGAAGAGGTTGGGCGTGAAGATGACGCTCCCGTCTTCGAGACGGATCTGTGTGTTCTCGATTGAGTTAGTGTTTGGCTGCGCCTGCACGTCTTCGTCACTGCGCGTAAAGTGACCCGCCAAACGGGTGGCCAGCTGTTGATGATCTTCGAAGTCGCCGAATCCCAGTCCGAATTCACCGGTCGTGGGCGTCCAGACTAGAGCCGTGGCAAGTGTGTCGAATTTATTGTTAAGCTGGGAAGCGCTCACGCCAAGGGTGCTCAGGTTGTTGCCGAGCATTGCCTGATACGACAGGCGATCGACGATCTGCCCTCTGGCCCAGATGCCCGAGGTGTACGAGGGACGAAAGAACTCGTCGGCGATCAAGCGAGTATCAACCCCCAGCCAGAATGGGAAGTTTCCCTCCACGCTCCGTGTGCCAGGTAAAGATGTAATCCCGCCGGCAAAGGTGAGATGCCTATTGAAGGTGTAGTTCACATTCCCGGCGAGCACCACCTGAGCAGGATCGCCCTGTGAAGCATTCGAAGTCCAGGCGTAGAGAAAGTACCGGAACTTCGGCGTTCCCAGCCAACCCAGGAACTTTATCTGCACCTTCTGAATCTGCATATCCTGGCGCTGCTGTACAGTCATAACGTCGCCGAATGCATTTGTATACGTAGGATTGAGAGCCCGCTGGTTCAAGTAACGAACATATGTATAAATGCTTAGATTTAAGTCACCGTATTCAGTATTAGCCAACTTAAAACCCTGGTTGGGAGTATAGGTGCCCCATTGTTTCGGCTCCTCTTGATTGACTATATGATTGGTAGACGCGGGCGGCGATACTTGTGGAGACCGGGGATCTGTTGATCTCACTATCGGCCTTGCCTCGCCAGCCAGAGTAGCAACGTCAGCCTGCAGTGCAATCGCACCACGTAAAGACTCAAGCTCGCTCATTAATTCATGATTCTGCTCTTCGAGTTGGCGATTTTGATCGACGAGCTGGTCGATTTTCTTAAGGACATCCGATGGACTCGTAACGCCAGCAGCTCTGGTATCAACTTCAGCAGGCACGCTCTGGCAGACGGCAGTGTTGGAGCAATGGGCTACCAGCAAGCATATGAGAAAGCACTGTAACAGCTCGCTCCGGGTAGACCATTCCATTGATACATCCTCCGGCGGAATCGCATTCATCTGGGCGTGCGAATAACAACGGGCACATTCGATTCGCCAGTTATCCTGAAGTGCCCGGTGGTGATGTTCTTTCCCTTCGCGCGTATTTTCCAAAAAGAGGGGGCATTTACTTCAAACCAACCGAGCTCGGCGAATAAAGGTTGTAATTCAGTTTCTGGGCTACATAATCGATCACCTCTTGCGCTTTCACACTGTTACCCGCTTCATCCAGCGGCGGTGCAAACACGGCGATGGCCCCCTTGCCCGGGGCAATGGCAACAATGCCGCCCCCAACACCGCTCTTAGCGGGGAGACCGACGTGCCAGGCCCAGCTTCCGGAAGAGTCGTAGAGCCCAGCCATCGCCATGACGGAGAGGATGTACGGAACGTCTTCTCGCTTGATGACCTGCTCTCCCGTTGACGGGTTGACGCCGTTGTTTGCCAGTGTCGCCCCCATTCGTGCAAGCTGGCTAGCGTTTACACCGACGGAGCATTGTTTGGTATAAATGTCGACTGATTCGAAGGGATCGGCATAAATGCGGTCATACTTGGCAAGCAACATTGATAAGGCTTTATTCCCGGTATTGGTGGCAGCTTCGGACTTATAGACATCTTCGATGAGTGTTAGCTTTTCGCCTGCCACTCTGCTATAGAAATTCAAAATCTTGTTCCATTTTTCGTCAGTATCTTTGCCGGATATGAGACTGGTTGTAGCGATAGCGCCGGCATTCACGAAGGGGTTGCCGGTATGCGTTGGCATGTCGACAACGGCGGGAACAGAATTGAACGCACGGCCTGTTGGTTCCGAACCGACTCGCTCATACACCTTGCCCGATCCTAGCTCTTCCATCGCAAGGGCCAGAGTGAAGACTTTCGAGATGGACTGGATGGAAAAGGAGTAGTTCACATCTCCGAGCGTGAGGATCTGGTTGTCGGTGGTGACGATGGCAATACCAAAAAGTTTCGGGTCCACCTGTGCAAGGTACGGAATATAGTCAGCGTTCTTACCCTTGGTATCGTTCCGGAATTTTTCGTAGGCTTCACGCATTACGGATTCCACGACATCGCGTCTGGGAGCAACGGGACTGGCCTGTGCTGAGAGTCGCAGAGGGATGAAACTCGCGACTATCAGCAGTGTTGCGACAACGATCCTAACGCGTGCGCTATTCATAAGACCGAGGCTCTCTTTCGAAAAGGACTCACACATGGTACGCACCAATTGAGTGCAATAAGGATTTCTGAGGAGGGCGTATTTGCGATTCGTTACCTGTGGCATATCAAGCACCTCTTACCGAATCAATATGCAAGGGTTTTTTTCCAGTCGTACTTGAACGAAAACTGCATACGATAATCGTTCACGTTAAAACCGTCACTGAAATTCACACGTCTGCCGAACTGAAATTCACCGCCCATCGTGACCTTGGGAGTCGGATGATAAAGCAGATTCGCGAGTGCATAGTGTCCTTGATGAAAATCGGATGGGTTCTGCCCGTTCGAATTATCGATGTTGACCATGGAGTAGCCCGCAGCGCTGCTGAAGCGCTCGCTCCAATTGTGATCAAGGAACGAAACGACACCCAATACCGGCAGGGGAACGCCTTTGATTGGTGTGACTGGGTTCGAAAAGTTGTTCTTGATGCCGATATCAACCGGGGCATCGTTCATGTAGTTCTCAACACCTTCACCATAGACAACCGCGAGCCTGGCTACATCCTTAGTACTAAGCTTGACGTTTGAGGTCACATTCACGCCCCACCCGTATGCTGTGCCGCTGAGATTGAAGTTCTTCGGGTCATTGATATCAACCCATCCGATTTTCCTGAAGATCCCTGCCGTCTGGACATATCCCCAATTTCTCGTCAGCCGCACGTGCCCTGAAACATCCGGCAGATTAAACCGCGGCTTTACGCTCCCTAGCCCCTCAATGCGATCCGCATAAACACCCTGATCCGCACTGGCGCCGGGACGTTCAAGTCCGACAGTGAGGTCTGTTCTGCTGGTGCGGATGGGCATCCAGCGCAGTTGTACGTTGCGGAAGAAGACCATCCCATTGGGTCCCCAATACTCAATTGAGTTTGGGAAGACGTCAATGTCCATGAATGGGCTCCATGTCTGACCCGCTCCAAATGGTCCCAATTCGCCATAGGCGTGTCGCAACCGAAACGTCGTCTGACCTGCGTCAACCCCGGTCCCGAATAATTCGAACTCGAACTGGGTCTTTAGATCGCCCATCCCAGTCGGGGTGGACGTTTTCACGCCGAATCGAGTCTGCCGCACGCTGAAGTAGGCATTTCCATTGCCTCCAAACTCATTGGGATATGACGGCAGTTTGGTGGGACGCATCACATCAAACCATTGTGGATCCGTCTGACCGAAGTCGTAACCGGTGTCGGTCATAACGAAACCGTACAGGTCGAACGTGCTTTCTGATTTCTCCCGTTCAGTGGATGCTTTCTCGTTCTCTGTAGGAGGCGCGGGGGGCGTGCGCAGAGCTGCTGCAGCAGCCGCGAGTGGCGTTGGTTGTGCCTGTTCCGCCGCACCGATCTCGCCTTTCAGCTCTTGCACCTCCTGCTCAACCCGCTGCAGCCTGTCTTTTAGAGCCTGAAGATCCGGACCTTGAGATTTTTGGGTTTGAGCCTGTAGGCACGTCGCACACACGATGAACACCGCGATGATTACGCGTTGGGTCTTTCTGAGCCAAGTATTTTTGTCAAGTCTCATGACCGAATCTGCCACCAACTGGACAATGGCAGACCAGAGACCCTTTGAAAACTGTTAGTTCTGACAGAGTTTCAGAAGCTGACTGATAAATGGAGAGAGTGGGTGCTTTCTTATCTAAAACATGAGCTTCAGTGCCAGTTGTGTGACACGCGGATTGACAGCCGTGCTGCTTATGACACCGAACGTAGCCGATGTAAAGTTAAGGTCGGGATTCGAAAACTGCGGATGGTTCAGCGCGTTATAAAACTCGGCACGAAAAAGAAGAGTACTTTTCTCTCGCGGCCAGTTGAAGATCATAGCTTTTGAAGATGCGATATCCAGATTCGCTTGTCCAGGTCCGGCTACGATACCAGTCGCGCTGTTTCCAAATGCGGTTCCAATACCGTCTGCACCAATGACTGGAGGTGTCGTAAAGCAGGAGTTGTTGAAATAGCCATCCAGTTTTGACTCTATCGATCCCTTCTTTACCAACATGTCTTTCGAGCATCTGGCGCTTAATTGTGCACGATCTTCACTAATTCCAAAAACATTCGAAGAATTTGTTTCGGCGATGGTCAAGGCGCTGCCCGATTGTATGGTTGCTATTGCGGACAGAGACCAGTTTCCGAGGAAATTTCCTGGGGCGCCACCAGGGAGCTTTGGCAATGCCCATGTAGCGCCGAAAACGAATCGATGCGTGCGATCAAAACTGGCGCGTCCCCAGCGCTGACGCGGAGAATTTTGATCCCCCAGCGACAGTGCATTTCCGCTCGAGGTTGAATTGATGTCGGAGCCATCGGTATCAAGCGTTTTAGAGAAGGTATAGGAGGCGAGGAATTGAAGGCCATGGCTCAATCGTCTGGTCAAACTCGCCTCCAACCCGTTGTACCAGGAACTGCCCTCAGATTCCATTTCAATAAGCGAGTCGGGAGGCACTCCGGGAATAGGAACGCGCAACGAAATATTTGCAACAGTATTGGTGGCCACTCCTCTTATGGGATTGTCCGCTGAAGCTTGCAGCGCCTGGTTCAACGAACGTTGACGTACCAGGTGAGTGCCGCGGGTGCCGACGTAGCCAATTTCCGATAGCCAACCCTCATGCAACTCGGTCTGGACATTCAATGAATATTGCTGAATGGTCGCGGGACGAAAGCCCGGCGCCACGGAGTAGATCGTGGTGGTGCTGGTGGGTGAGTACGAGGGAAATAGAGGAAAGGAATCTGGTGTAGGAAATGGCTGCGCGAATGGTGTTTGAAATGTTGCGTCAGCGTTTGCTTCCCCAGAATTCAAGCGAAAGACCGAAAATGGAGCTCCGAGCACGTTTTGATAAAAGGCCTGACCGGTAGGCCGGGAATAATATATCCCGTACCCACCTCTAAGGGCTGTATTTGAGCCGGGCAAAAACTGCCACGCAAATCCGATCCGTGGAGCAATTGTATTTTGTCCAGCACCGTCATTCGCGAAAGTATTATGTGCGCGCTGCACGCCCGGCGGTGGCATTCCGGGAAAGTTAGAGGCCACAATGTAACCGGCTACGCTCCCATCCGCCGGAGGATTGGGGTCGGCGCGGCGAATGTCGAAGCTAGCGTTTCTACCTAGCCTGTCTCCGAATTGACCCAGACGCTCGTAACGCAAGCCAGCGTTCAGTGAGAGTGACTTAAGGACTCTATAATCATCCTGCACGAACCCTGTCCCCTCCCACACGCGGTACTCCCGAGTCGTCAGACCGAAGTCATCGAATGAGGCAAAAATATTGCTGAAATTGGTACCATTGCCACTGCTGCTGAGGCCGAGCAGAAAATCGGGCCAGCTTAGAAACCGCAAGAATGATCCGAGCCCCACGAGATTAACATTGTCCTGCGATCGGGTGACAGATCCTCCTAACCGCAATGCGTGAGGACCGCGGACAACGCTGAGATCATCACCGGCTACGAGACTATTCTGGGTGATAGTGCGTGGAAAGCCGGAAGCGAAACTGACAGAGCCGAGAATTTGTAAGCTGGGAAGTTCATTGTTGTTGCTCATTTCTCCTTCGGCAACCCCAACGTCAGACCACTTGAACGGAGCCTTGGCCTCTGTGCTGGTTTGTGTGCGGACATACCCTATCCTTGCCTGATTGAGTGATGCATTGCGGAAAGTATAGGTATGGGCAAGAGAGAAAACTGTGAAGCTTGAGTTGCTGGGACTTGGAAAACCACGGATGTTGCCTGAAGGGTTCAGGCCATTGCCGGGAAACGTGACGGTCTCATCATCGTTTGCAAGGAAGAATCGAGCCGAGATTTGGCTGTTCTGCCGAACGAGGTAGTCGACATTCGTCAAATACTGGTTCTCATGGAAACGGCATGGATCTGTGAAAACCGAGAACCCCTGCAGGGCAAGCGGTTTTGCCGGATCCACAGTTTGTGGTGTTGGGATCAGGAAGCTTCGATCAGAGAGTTTGAGATTCAAGAGGGTTATGGCCACTGGATTAATGTTTGAACCATCGGGGTTGATTGCAGTGCCGCCTTGTGCTCCACTCATCCCGCCGAAGATCTTTCCTAATTCTGCTGGAGTGCGGTTCTCAGTGAGGGGCGGCTCGTTCAGGCTGGCAGAGCAGGCAGTCCTCGACTGACCTGCGGCAACACCGTTCACCTGGCGCGTTCCTTGATACGAGCCGAAGACTAGCAGCGTGTCTTTCTTGATCGGTCCTCCCAGAGTGAATCCAAACTGGTTCTGCTTGAGCACAGGCCGCCGCTGGCCGGTCTGGTTCAGAAAGTAATCATTTGCGTCCAGCGCCTCGTTGCGGAAGAACTCGAAGAGTGCGCCGTGGAAAGCGTTGCCACCCGTCTTTGTGATCAAGCTGACGTTGGCGCCGCCATAGCGTCCATAGGCTGCATCATAGAGTCCTGTCTGGACCTTGAATTCCTGTATGCTGTCGGGATTTGGAATCGGAATTCCGCCGCTTCCGGAAGCGCTACCCTGCACGTCGCTCACGCTAATTCCGTCCACCTGAAAGTTATTGTCATAGGAGCGTGCTCCGTGGACGAAAAGCCCATCATTGGAGCGGGCTATCTGGGACAAGGCGGTACCCCCCAACCCGAGTTCGCCGGCGTTATGAACTCCGGTCATAACTCCTGGCGAGAGGCTGGCGATTTGCGCGAAATTTCTGGTCATGAGCGGGAGACCGGTCACTGCTGTCTGATTGGCAACTCTGCCGAGTGAGTAATTGTCGGTCTCGACCATCTGCGATTCTTCCGACACGCTTATGCTATGAAAGACTGTTGCGATGTGAAGATGGAGTTCAAGGCGGACCGTTTCCGTCACGTTGATATATACCGTTGCGTTACCAATGAGAGAAACTGAGCCGGTTTTCTCGGCGTGTATCTCATACCAACCCGGTGGGAGCAGAAGAAAACCAAAGCGTCCCTCCTTGTCAACTGGTGCAAGCCTGGTGGTGGCGGTATCCCTGTTGGCGAGTCGGACGACCACATCTGGCAAAGCGGCCCCGGTTGGATCAATCGTTACTCCTGTTAGCGCGCCGGTAGAAGGAGTCTGGCTATGTGTGCAGCAAGGAACTAACAAGACTGTTATTGCAACAACGAGAATGGCCGCCCAACGCCTGTTCAGTTGATGATATGGCCCATGTAAACCGTTACTCATCCGCGACCTTTCTTGCGCTAGGCGACGCGTAACTTTAACGTTTTACTAATAGCCGAATAAACTAATCATCCATAAAATACTGCTCCCGAAAGCAATTCGGGATTTGATAGTATCCAAAGCGCCGGAGTATTACCAGCCTTAAATCCGGAAGGCGAGTACCCGACGTATGTTCGTGCAGGAGGTTTTCGTCAATCCAGAAATTTGGCGTTAAGTTCTTTTGAAAGAAGTCCATGGAGGCTTCACGTGCCAGTTTCGGCGGAGCAACGTACAGGTCACTCCTGGTTCTCAGATCGGAATCCCATCAGGAAATGCAAACGAGGCAGATACGCCATTCCGAATATGCGCGTAATCGCTCTGTTTGCAGTGATTACAGCTTTTCTCATGCTGCCATCGCCAGCGGCGGGCGATGGGAAGGAAGTCAAGCGCGTACTCATCCTCAATATCTTCGGGCCTCTTTCATCCCCTGGCGTCGCGCTAATTGATCAAGCGATTGTTGCCCGTCTAGAGAAAGCTCCTTACCAGATCGAACTCTATCATGAGGAGATGGAGTCGGCTTTGTTTCCGGATGAAGCTTCCCAGCGCGACTTCCGAGAGTGGTTTATCCGCAGGTATAGTGATCGCAAGCCAGATGTAATCATTACCGTCGGACCGAGTCCCCTTAAGTTCATGGTTGAGTCCCACGACGAGGCTTTCCCAGGCATCCCAATCATTTTCTGTGGAAGTACGGAAGAGATGTTTGGTGGATTGAAGCTCGATTCTGACTTTACTGGCACATGGGGAGTCGCACAGCCTGAGAAGACGCTGATTGCCGCACTCCGCTTACTGCCATCCACCAAACACCTGGTGGTGGTAGGTGGTGTGGGAACGTATGACCGAGACCTCGAGTCCTTTGCAAAGAAGAGTTTTCGAGGTTACGAATCAAAGCTCGACATTACCTACCTTACCGACCTGGACATGCCGGCGCTGCTCGAGCGGTTGAAGCACTTGCCGGCCAATACGATCGTCTATCACACAGCAATCACGCAGGATGCCGCGGGAACGCGCTTTATTGATGCGACCCAGTCGGTTCCAATGATTGCCGGTGCAGCCAATGCTCCCGTATTTGTAGTAGATGACGTCGATGTGGGTAGAGGATCGACGGGTGGCTATGTTCTAAGCCTTGCAGCTGAAGGGCGGACTGCCGCTGAGATGGCTGTGAGAGTGCTCAACGGGGAGAAGCCGGCAAATATCCCTGTTGTAAAGAGCCCCAATATTTACATGTTCGATTGGCGGGCCATGCAACGCTTTGGTCTCAAAGAAAGCAATCTTCCGCCTGGCAGTATGGTGCTCTATCGACAGCCAACCATTTGGAAAACCTATCAGCGTTACATTCTTGGCGTTATTTTTCTGATCCTCCTTGAGACACTGTTGATTGTGGGACTGCTTTGGCAGCGCGCGAGACGAAGAAAGGTAGAAGAGTCGCTTAAAAAATCTGAGGAGAAATTCTCTACCGCGTTTCGAGAAAGCCCCATGGCGCTCACTCTCACCAGCGTGAAAGACCACCACTACCTCGATGTTAACGAGACTTTCGAACGCCTCACCGGTTGGCGCAGGGACGAGGTGATTGGGAGGACTCCGTTCGACATCAACGTGTGGGACGCCCCCACCGAGAGACAGCAGATCACAAAACGACTGCTCTCCGAAGGCGCCATTCGGAATTATGAATTCCAGCTTCGATGCAGGGATGGCACGACGAAATGGGGTCTGGGCTCGGCAGAACTCATTGAGATTGATAACGAACCGTGCATGCTCTCAGTGGTCGCGGACATCACCGAGCGCAGGCAAGTCGAAGAGAAACTGCGCACCAGTGAAGAAAGGTTAGCGGGTGTCATCGGTTCGGCAATGGATCCGATCATTGCCGTTGACAGCGAACAGAGGATCCTGCTGTTCAATGCTGCCGCTGAGAAAATATTCGGTTGCCCTGCAGAGGAAGCGATTGGGATGTTCCTGGAGCAGTTTATTCCGCTTCGCTTTCGCGCTGCATATTTCGATCAGACTGGCACGTCTAACGGCGTGGGCACGCCTGGCGCACTGTGGGGTTTGCGAGCTACCGGCGAGGAATTCCCTATTGAGGCATCCATCTCCCAGGTAGGAACTGCCCGACAAAAGCTATATACCGTTATTATCCGGGATATCACCGAACGTCGCCGCGCAGAACAAGCGATACGCGAGAGCGAGGAGCGCTTCCGTCTGGTTGCCAATACTGCGCCGGTGCTGATTTGGATGTCGGGTCCCGATAAGCAGTGCACTTATTTCAATCAGCCCTGGCTTGAGTTCACCGGCCGACCCATCGAAGCAGAGCTTAGCAACGGATGGGCAGATGGAGTCCATCCGGAAGATCTGCGTGCTTGCCTGGATACTTACACCAAAGCATTTGACCAGCGCGTGTCTTTCAAAATGCAGTATCGACTCCGGCGCAATGACGGGGAATACCGGTGGGTTTTTGATCTTGGCGTACCGAGATTCGACCCGGACGGATCCTTTGCCGGGTACATCGGCTCCTGCATCGATGTAACCGAGCAAAAGATGGCAGAAGAAGCACTCGCATCCCTGAGCGGTCGTTTAATCGAAGCGCAGGAGGAAGAATGCCGCCGGATTGCCCGTGAGATCCATGATGACTACAACCAGCGCCTGGCGGTACTGGCAAATGAATTGGAAGATCTGGCTCAGAGTATCGGGGATTCTGTTGCCGAGGCAGGTCCGCGGCTCCACGATCTTTGGACATCTGTCAGTGAGCTTGGGGTCGACCTACATTCCTTGTCGCATCGCCTGCATTCTTCCACTCTAGAGACACTTGGGCTGGTGGCAGGGGTGAGAGCATTTTGCGAGGAGTTTGGAGATCTGCAGGATATAGAGGTTGAGTTTACCCATGAGAACGTCCCGCGGGTGATCTCCGCCGATGTTTCGCTCTGTCTCTTTCGCATCGCACAAGAGGCTCTGAGAAACGTCAAACGTCACAGCGGCGCCAGTAGAGCGGAGGTCCACCTGGAATTTCTAAGTGGAAGGCTGCACCTATCGGTCTGCGATCAAGGAAGAGGGTTTAACCCCAGCAAGCGCTCAGCACGAGAAGGTATTGGAATTCGAAGTATGGAGGAGCGCTTGCATTTGGTCGGCGGTCAACTCGAGGTACACTCACGACCGATGGAGGGAACTAGAATTGACGCGTGGGCTCCTTTTAAGGAATTCGGCTAGCTGTTGTGCAGACATAAGTACGATGTTCTGCGATATGAGGAAATGCGATGCGACATCCCGGCCACTCTGACAGAGCGCCGCGCGTCCTTATAGCTGACGATCACGCCGTGGTGGCGGAGGGTCTCTCTTCTATTTTGCAGAAGAGCTATAACGTTATTGGCATAGTGAGGGACGGACGGGAACTACTGATCGAGGCTCCAAAGCTGGAGCCTGATCTCATCGTGCTTGACATCGGTATGCCTGTACTGAATGGTCTGGATGCAGCCGAGCAACTGAAGCGTTTCCTGCCCAATGTAAAGTTCGTTTTCCTTACGATGAAAGACGATCCTAACCTTGCCGCTGCAGCTCTCAATTTGGGGAAAGTTGGGTATGTCCTCAAGCACTCGCTGTTCACTGAATTGTTGCTTGCGGTCTCCGAAGTCCTTCAAGGCAAGGCATATGTAACGCCCAGGCTTCGGTCAGAAGATTGGACGGTCCAAGTGTCGCGGGCACGCCAATTTTCTAAAGACCTTACTCCTCGTCAGAGAGAAGTACTGCAATTGCTCGCCGAAGGTCGCCCTATGAAGGAAGTGGCACAAATTCTTAAGGTTAGCGAAAAGGCGGTTATGTTCCATAAATATCGGATCATGGCAGCGTTCAATCTCAAGAACAACGCCGAATTGGTCCTGTTTGCCCTCAAACACCACCTGATTTCTTCCTGAAAACTCGAGTCAACTAAGCCTGTCAGTTTTGGCAGTTGGCGAGGCACTTCAACTAGGTTAGGTTCAGGGTTGCTTTGCAATTTGTGATGCAGCGGGAGGGGCTCCGAACCGCTGGATGCGGAAAAGGGGATGCTGCCTTGAACCGGCCGAGAATTCTTGTCGCTGACGATCATGATGTCATTCTCGACATGGTCGTGTCCCTTTTGGGGCAAGACTTTGAAGTCGTCGGAACTGCAAATAACGGGATCGACCTGGTTTCTGAAGCACAACGGCTGCAACCAGATGCGATTGTATTAGATATCACCATGCCAATCCTCAACGGGATTGAGGCGGCCCATGAGATCCACGAGGCTGGGCTGCCAGCGAAGCTTGTTTTCTTGACGGTACACGAACGATCATCCTTCGTGCGCGCGTGCTTCGAGGAAGGTGGTTCGGCTTACGTTACAAAATCACGGCTGAAAACGGATCTCATTCCAGCCATACGCGAAGCCCTTTCAGGCAACCACTTCGTCTCACCCTTTCTCCACCCCGGATAAGCATCGAGGAGATGCTCAACTCACTCGAAAAGCGTAAGGAATTCGAATCGTTCAGAGTCGTCCTTTTTTCGATGACTTGCGACTAGGAGTTCTTCTAGTTGACGCCATTCTTTGCTACTCGTAAAAGAGTAGGCGATAAAGAAGGAGGTCGACCATGACAAACCGTTCTCGCATTCTAATAGCCGACGACCACACGCTGGTAGCAGAACTCTGTAAGAGACTGCTCGAGTCAGAGTTTGACGTGGTTGACACAGTAAGCGATGGCCACGCCCTGGTTCGTGCCGCAGCTCAGTTGAAGCCTGATGTAGTTGTAGTTGATGTCGCCATGCCTGTTCTTAACGGACTGGATGCAGGCCAGCAGGTGATGCAAGAATTACGAACCGTCAAGCTGGTGTACCTAACCATGAATCCTGATCCTGAGGTTGCGGCAGAAGCATTTCGCCGCGGTGCTTCCGGCTATTTGCTAAAGACCTGTGCGGCCTCAGAAATGGTGGCAGCTGTTCGTGCGGTTCTGCAAGGCAGGACGTACCTGTCATCAACACTTTCCAGGGACGACGTCACTTATCTGCGTAGGCAGGCCAAGAAATTAGTCGAAGAAGAAGATAAGCTCACCGAACGCCAACGAGAAGTTTTGCAGTTACTCGCTGAAGGCAAAGTGATGAAAGAGATTGGTGCAATCTTAAATATGACGACTCGGACCGTGGCGTTTCACAAGTACCGGATCATGGAGGCGCTCGGCGTGAAGAGTAATGCCGACCTTGTTCGGTACGCAGTCCGGAAACACATGGTTACCGCATAGATATTTATCTGTTGAGACCATAAAGCACGCATATCATTGCGATACAGCCACCACAACCCTGGTGCCTCGACGGGGTTGCCGGCCGGCGCACTCGCCAATCAGTCTTTCTGGTACATAGTTAATCTTATTGGATGGTGCGCCTCGTAATCGCCAGCGAGCAGTCTCCGAGGATATCGAGCGCGTGGTCAGCAAAATCTTTCTTGTAGATTCATAACGGATGAGCATCATTCGCAGGTTCGCCGCCTGTCATCAGTATCCTGCCCCGCCAAAAGGCCAGCTTGAGCTCTTACGCTCTTCTCCGCGCGGGCGAAATAGCGTGAGGCTGTCATGAGACTCCGACCCTTAATACTTAGTCTTGTTCTTCTTGGTATTGCTTCTCCGCTCCTTGCACGAGACAAGACGGATGTTCTGATCATGAACAATGGCGACCGTATGACCTGCGAGGTAAAAGGGCTTGACGCGGGGGTGCTGTACGTCAGCTTCGATTACATCGATGGGACAACATCCGTCGACTGGTCGAAGGTGGCGCGCCTCGAAAGCAAGCAACTCTTTGTTGTGAAGACAGAAGATGGATCGGTGTACACCGGCGAGTTGATGACCGAGGAAACGGGGGCAAACCGTCCGGTGCAGATTAAGGTTTTGATGGAGGAGCGGGAAGAAGTGGTGAATCGCTCGCAGGTGATCCGCATGGTGGCCACGTCGGACAAGTTCTGGGAGCGGTTCAACGGCAATATCAACTTCGGAGTGATTTATTCGAAGGGCAATCAGTCGACGCAATTCTCCCTTGGGTCGAACACAGTATATGTGCGAGAGCGCTGGAATGCCGGATATAGCTTCGAATCGAATCTGTCGTCGAACAGCGGCGTGAACACTTCTACAAGGAACTCGCTGGCCCTTACGGCGTTTCATCTTCTGCCACCAAAGAACTGGCTTTACGGCGGGGTGGGTGGATTTCTGCAAAGCTCGGAACAGGGCATCTCGCTGCAGACACTCTTGGGCGGCGGCATAGGGCGTTATCTGAAGAACACGGACAGGGCAAATCTGATGGTGCTGGGCGGCGTCGCGTGGCAGGATACGACATATCAGCAGACCAAGGTGCCGATCGGCAGAGAACAGACGGCGGCTGCGCTGATTTATGCGAAGGCCAGCTTTTTCAGGTTCAGCAAAACCCGTTTCGATAGCACAGTTCTGGTGCTCCCGGCGCTTTCCGATCCTGGACGGGTGCGCTTCGATACGAACCTAACTTATTACGTGAAGATATTCGGCAAAGTGGATTGGAATGTTTCGTTCTACGGCAACTGGGATACGCAGCCTCCGCCGGGCCTAAGCAGCAGCGACTACGGGACGAGTTCGGGGCTGAGCTGGAGTTTTGGCCTGAAGTAGTTCCGCATGTGCGTCATTCAGTCGTCTTTGCTGCGGAGTTCAGAGGCGAGTCTTTCCTTTCCAGCGAAGTGACGATAGGCAAAGACAGTGAAGAAGTTGATGCACACACCTATCAGGTGTCAAGCAGCAGGGCTGCGAGGATCAGTCTGGAGTAACGGGGGAGTTCATTGCGGCGGTCTCCTCTTTGGTTGAATGAGCTCTGAGCTTACAGAACCATTTGGCGGGCCGCCGGCTGGCTGCTGTCAGATTAAACAGGGGGTACAATTTGCGGTCCCCCCGAAGATCTGTGAGTTTCGACAGGTGCATGGGAAGACAAAGCGACCTATAATCACCGCAAAAGTGGACGTATGCCTGCGGCGGCGCGACAACGTTTCACGGACGCGGAGGAAAGCAAAGCCATGGAACCGAAGCTCCGGAGAATGGGTGCGGCAATTCGAGGTCTTCTAGTGGCGGTCTGCATGATTGTTCTGATCCCCGGAGATACGCTGGCAAGTCCGCTATCCCTCCAGGCAACTCAGACGCCTCCGACTCCAGCTCAGTCTGCTACTCAGGCTCAGCCTGAGAAAATCCCCGCTGACCAGCTGGATTCGCTCGTCGCACCCATCGCGCTTTATCCCGATCCGATGCTGGCGCAGGTCCTGGCAGCCTCGACGTATCCGCTTGAAGTCATCCAGCTCCAGCAATGGTTGACTAAGAATCCGGGGATGAAAGACAAGGCGCTTGCAGACGCTGTGGCTAAGCAACCGTGGGACCCGAGTGTTCAGGCTCTGGCGGGACTGCCCGATGTGGCCAAACGCCTGTCAGACGACATCCAGTGGACCACTGATCTCGGCAATGCGTTTCTCGCACAGCAAAATGATGTGATGGATGCCGTGCAACGCATGCGCCAGAAGGCTCAGGGCACCGGCAATCTGAAGTCGAGCGAGCAGCAGAAGGTGGAAACGAAGGTCGTCGAAAGCAAGAGTGTGATTGTGATCGAGCAAGCGAACCCGCAGGTGGTCTATGTTCCTTCGTACAATCCCACCGTGGTGTACGGGCCGCCTGTCTATCCCTATCCACCAATTTATTATCCGCCGCCGGGATACTACGCGGCGGGCATGGCGATTTCCTTTGGCGTGGGAATTGCCATGGGAGCAATGTGGGGGGGCGGTTGGGGCTGGGGCTGCGGTTGGGGCGGCAATAACGACATCACCATCAACCGCAACAACAACTTCAACCGCAACACGAACATCAACGGAGGCAATCGCGTTAACGGAGGTAATCGTGCATCGCAACTGCCCGCTCGGGGCGGGGCAGGTGGCGCAGGCGGTATAGGCGGAGCAGGCGGCGTAGGTGGAGCAGGCGGTATAGGCGGAGCAGGGGGTATAGGCGGTGCAGGGGGTATAGGCGGTGCAGGCGACAACAGGTGGCAGCACAATCCTTCCCATCGCGGCGGCGCGCCGTATAGGGACCGCGCTACCGCCGACAGGTTTGGCGGGGCGGCCCGCGGAGATTCACTGTCTAACCGCCAGGCCGGCGCACGGAATCAAATCGGACGCCAGGGCGGCAATCTGGCCAGTAGTCGTGGAGGTGCGGGTACGAGCAACCGCATGAACAACGGTGGATTGGGGAACCGCGGCAACGGCGCTGGCGTGAGCAATCGCGCCGGCGGCGCGAACAGCATAGGCGGCCGGGATCTCTCGCGCAACGGCGGCGGAAACCGTGATGCCTTTGGGGGTGGGAACAAGGGATTCAACGGATCAAGCGCACGCGCCAGCAGCAACCGCGGTGCCTCCAGCATGGGATCTCGTGGTGGCGGTGGTAGAAGAGGTGGCGGTGGGCGGAGGTAGAGCAGTAGTGAAGGCAAGGGAGCAATGAGATGAAATCAACATCTGCGGATCGAAATTTCAGGCATGTCATCGTTGCGAGCGCGGTAGCTTGGGTATGTGTGTCCGCTCCTGTCGTTCTGGCGGGCCAACAATCTTCGGCGACACAAGCTCCGGCTGCGGCGGCAACGGCCGCCACTTCTGGCGCGGCACCTCCGGCTTCCCAGGCCATGACCTTCAGCACTCCGGAACTGGCTGCCAAAGCCCTCGTGGACGCCGCCGATCAGTTTGACACGCCCACTCTGATAAAGATATTCGGACCCGAAGGGGATGACATTGTATTCAGCGGAGAGGTTGCGCAAGACCGGCAGCGCGCTACTGATTTCGCAGCCGAGGCCCACGAAAAGATGACGGTCTCTGTAGATCCCAAGAGCGGGAAGCGAGCATTCGTGCTGGTGGGGAACGAAGACTGGCCGTTCCCCGTGCCGCTTGTTAAGGTTGGCGACAAATGGCACTTTGATAGTGCAGCCGGTCGCCAGGAATTACTGTATCGGCGCATCGGCGCCAACGAACTCGACGCCATTCAGATCTCTAATGGTTACGTCGACGCACAGGAAGAATACGCGCTCCAGCCGCGCGAGGGTTACGAAGTCAACCAGTACGCGCAACGCATCCTCAGCACTCCCGGAAAGCAAGATGGCCTGGCGTGGCAAAACGCCGATGATACCTGGGGTGGTCCGATCGGGGAAAACATTGCAAAAGCGATCGCGCAGGGATACTCAACCAAAGAGGAGCCGTACCACGGCTATTTCTTCAAGATACTGAAAGGGCAGGGTCCTGACGCACCGCTTGGAGAGATGGACTATGTGATCAAAGGTGCGATGCTCGGGGGCTTCGCCCTGGTCGCCGCGCCGGCCGAGTATCGTGTCACTGGAGTAAAAACTTTCATTGTCAGCAATGACGGCGTCGTCTATGAAAAGGACCTTGGCCCGAACACGCTCGACTCATTCAAGAAGATGGAGCTCTTCAATCCGGATAAAACCTGGTCCCCGGTTGAGGATGAAGAGGACTAGGTCAGACTCTCGGCGACCGCAAGAATCATCCAGCCTGCCAACTTTTTTATCGCCGTCTCTGGAGGACAAGGTAATGGCTTATAGCAACGACTCGAAACCGGCAAGGCGCAGATTCGGTTATCGCGGTTTTCTTTTCGCCCCTCTGCTTCTATTGGTGCTCAACACATCCATCTTTGCAGGCGACAAGTCGGCGACCATTGACGCTACCGCAATGGGTACTAGCACACAACTCGGTGCAACCGTCAACGTCAAGGTGATCATCAAGCGCTTCTCGACCGAGGAAGAAAGGCAGCAACTTGTCGCTGCATTCAAACAAGGACAAAGTCAGGGGTTGGTAAAGGCTCTCAGCGAAATGGAGCCCGTAGGCCGAATCGCCATCACCGGTACGATTGGTTACGACCTCGCTTACATCCGCCTGATTCGTACCCCCACAGGCCGCAGGATCCGGTTCGCAACCAACCGCCTGATCAGGTTCGGTGAAGCGTACGGCAACACCCAGAGCAAAGCCTTTGACCTTACTGCGGGCGAATTTGACCTGAACGATGCGGACAAAGACAAAAGCACCGGCGTTCTATTTCCCGCTTCTCAGCTGATCATCAATAAGAAAGGTGAGCTTCAGTTTGAGCTCCGCAAAAACCCGTGGAAGCTGGTAAACATTATTGATTGGAATAAGGCAGGCAGCGAATAGCGGTGAGCTGGAGGAACGCGAAATTTGAGGCATGGGACTCCCGTGCCTGGTGCCTCTCCGTATCCGATTCGCCTGCTGAGTATCAAGCGGCACAATTCTGAAGAAGATACCCCTCCACTATCTGGGCCAAAGATGCCCGCGAAACGGGCTGATCCCCGATGTCTTTATTTCACGATGACAAGCTCTGACGTGCCGTTCCCGCACATTCCATAAATCGCTCCAGAAGCACATGCGCCAGCGGAAAAGCGGTAGCAGCCGGGCACTTTTGCTCGCACCGTCACATCTTTCTGTGAGCCACCAATGATGTCGTCGGGGGGCTCGAATGGCGAGTTTGGCCCCATATCGACAACAAAGCCCTGGTGCTTTGTGTCGCTATGCCAGGTCACGCTTGTGTCCACTTTTACGCAGAACAGCTTGTTCCCCTTAGCGTCAGGAATACTGGGTGTGGCGGAAGCCGCACTAGCGGTCCGCTTGACATTAACCATGCAAGGTTGTGACGGCGATCCGCAGGTATTGGCGGCGGTGCACAGCGATTCGGGATCAGGCTCCTTGCATGCGTAGGAGTTTTCTTCTGCGCCTGCGTCCCATTGCCGCTCGTGATTAGGACGAGCGACACTGCAAGAAACAGGAGCCTGGATCCGGACAGTCGATGGACGTTCATGGCCTTGTCTCGCCTGCTTTCGATACCGCGTCACGCGGCGGGAATTCCGGCAATGGCCTTGTTCTGAGCACGCGTACCACTACGCGGCGATTCTCAGCCTGACCTTCGGCAAGTCTTATCTGTGCCCCCTGCACCTTGGTCGAATGGCTGCCTGGGGGCAGCCAAACATCGTAAAATATTTAAACCAAGACTTTATCAGAGTTTTCGTAGAAATACGTTCTAGTAAGTTCATTGCGCGAATAGATTGAGCTGAACCGCTTCGCCCATCGCTCGATATCCGGCAGGTGATGGGTGCAGATGGTCGCCGCAGTCGAAGGCCGGGAGCAGACGGTCGAGGTGTTGCGGGTCGCGTACAACACTGTCGAAATCAATTACCGCGTCGAAGTGGCCAACCGCACGAATCCACGCATTCACCGCCTGCCGATCAGCCTCGCTCAGCGGACCTGGATGGTAATAATCTGAGCCAACATACGGCGTGATGGTCGCGCCAAACACCCGCAAGCCATGCGCATGCGCGCGCTGAACGATCTGCTCATAAGCGGAAATTATATGTTTCACTCGCACACTATGCTGTTCGGGTGTTACCTCGCCGTCGCGGGTCAGACCTCCCAGGTCATTCACGCCCTCGAACACGATGACCCAGCGCACACCGGCGGGCGCGAGCACATCGCGATCGAAGCGCGCCAACGCATTTGGACCCAGTCCGTCGGTGAGAAGATGGTTTCCGCCAATGCCCTGGTTTGAAACACCAATGCTTCGCTTGTTCGCCGATGCTTGCAGGCGTTGCGCCAGGATATCGGTCCAGCGATCGTTTCCATTGGTGGTCGCGCCGTGCCCGTCGGTGATCGAGTTCCCCAGCACCACGATGGAAGCCCCACCGGCAGGCGCCAGCACATCGATCCCGGACACCTGATACCAGTGGTCTACGTTTTTCGCGTCCAGCAGATTCGGCGCTCCCACGAAATCACCATGCACGAGATACGAGGTGGCGCGTGAACCCGGATGTCCGGTTTGCGTTGCCGGAGGCGAATCGAGATGAAACGTCACCGCGAGGTTGGAGAGAGCAGCCACAGGATAATCCAACGGGTCGGATATGAACTCAGTCCCGGGCGGCACCGTCACGTCGCTGCTCCCGGCAAACGTCAAGGCCCTGTCGGTTGCCGGATCGATCGCGGATGAGGAAGGCGAGACTGGTCGCGCGATGTGAACCGAGGTGAAGTGCAGTGCCTCAGTTCCAAAAGCATTCGATAGATGAACGCGCAGCGCCGGTCCTCCCAGCGAGAGATGAAAGACCTGTCGCACAGTCGCGTCGCGCAGATCGTCTGTCGCCACGGCATTCTGCGGCTCCGGAATCTGTTGCGACGCGCCCCAGCTGGCAACCCACACCTGCGGTTTCAGCTGCGCATGGGAAGGTGCTCCAATAAAGGTCAGCCCCACCACGATCGCAAAAATTACGCGGATTTTCAGTGCATCCTCCGCGAGGCAGGATTTACTATGATTTCCCTAAGTAAATCGCTTTTCTCAGCACGAAGAATATCATTCGTGGAGGACAGGTGTGCGTTTGTGCCCGAAATTTTTTACCGTTTCACTTTTCTCTGTTTGTGCTGCCGCTGTAATAGGCCAAAGCTCCAATACTGCTTCTACTACGCCGTCCCCGGTCACCTTCACGTCCGACCAGGACCACCAGAACATGATGGACCAGCTCGGCATCAAGGCGTTGCGTCCTGGGCCGAGCGGCAATGAAAAGGCTCCGAATCACGCTAACTATGATGATACGAAGGCCAATCTCTATCCCAATCTTCCGGACCCGCTCACACTGAACGACGGCCAGAAGGTCACCACTCCGCAGATGTGGTGGGAGAAGCGCCGACCCGAGCTCGTCGAGATATACGAGAAGTATGTCTATGGCCGCATCCCCAAAGATGTGCCGAAAGTGACATGGACGGTCACCGCCGTCGACCACGAGATGATCGGGTTTAACCGCGTTATCGCCAAGGATCTCATCGGACAGGTAGACAACTCGTCCTACCCCCTGATCAGCGTCAAGATCCATATGACCCTCGTTACGCCAGCCAACGCTACGGGGCCCGTTCCCGTCCTTGTCATGTTTGGCCGCGCCGGTTTCCCGGCCCCCAATGAGCCTTCCGACGAAGACATGGATCGCATCAACACGGCCTGGAAGGCCCTTCTCATGCAGCAGGACCCATCCCTGAAAGATGTTTTTGCAAATCATCCGGCATGGCAGCCGGTCAGGCCTACACCCTTCCAACCTCCGCAACTAAATGCCGATGGCGATCTACCGAACACCTGGCAATTGATCGCAGCAGGCTGGGGATTCGCGCTTCTCGACCCGGCCAGTGTGCAGGCTGACGACGGCGCTGGAATTACACGCGGCATTATCGGCCTGGTCAATAAAGGTCAATCGCGCAAGCCGGAAGACTGGGGCGCGTTGCGAGCCTGGGGCTGGGGTGCCGGACGCGCTTTAGATTATCTCGAGACCGACCCATCGGTCGATGCAAAGCATGTCGGCATCGAGGGCGTCTCGCGGTACGGCAAAGCTGCCCTGGTCACCATGGCCTTCGATCAGCGCTTTGCCATGGTTCTTGTAGGTTCGTCAGGCAAAGGCGGCGCCACGCCTTTGCGCCGCAATTACGGAGAAGCCGTCGAAAGCCTCACCGGAGGTGAGTATTACTGGATGGCCGGAAACTTCCTGAAATACGGTGCATCGGAATCCACTTTTGGAAGCAGGACGCCGGGAGATATTCCTGTCGACTCCAATGAACTCATCGCGCTGTGCGCACCCCGGCTAACGTTCATCAGCTATGGGATTCCAGAAAAGGGCGATGCACATTGGCTCGATCATGAGGGAAGCTTTATGGCGACCGTGGATGCGAGCCGGGTGTTTACGCTGCTAGGCGCCAAGGGGCTCGATGTCGAGGGGGACTATCACACGGCAAAGATGCCTCCCGTGAATGAGGGGCTCCTGGCCGGCCAACTCGCATGGCGACAACATGATGGCGGCCACACGGACGCGCCGAACATGAAGTATTTCATTCAGTGGACTGACAAGTTCATCGGGCACAATCCTCCGCAGTAGAAAGGCAACCAACAAGCATGCTGAAACGGAAAGATGAGGAAGCTCCCTGGCTTACACAGTTAAGTGAGAGATGACCACCGGCGCTTCGGAGGACATCCCAATGTACCATTTGGTCATTTTCACCGACGCATGACCAAGGAGAAACTGAATCTGTTCGAGTTCGCTTCCAGCGCCATGGCAGAGCCAAGCGCAACTGCGACGAAGATCGTGAGGTGCCAGATTGTCAATACCGATTCGCTTGGCTTCGGATGCTTTTGTTTGGTTCGGCAAGATCGATTCGATAAAGCCGACCATGTTGGTGGCCATAAACGGGTCGCGATTTGCAAGAGCGACGATAACGTACCCGCTTTGAGGCAGGATGTGCAGTTCGCCGTTCATACCTGGGGAACCGCCACCGTGCCCGTATGCTCCATCTTTCAAGATGTAAAAACCGAAACCGTAGTTCTTGTGCGTCTGATCTTTCGTCGCTTGATTTAAAAGTGCGGGGTCGAGCAATTTTCCGCTCTGAAGCGCATTGGCAAAGAGTAGGAGATCGCCAACGGTGGAGTAGCCACCTCCTGCCGATGTGCCGCTCCAGGGCAGAGTGGACGTGTTTGGTACAAATCCGTCCGGTCCCTTAGTGTAGCCAGTAGCGCGCCCACGTACTTGATCAACTTCCGGACGCGAATCGGTGTGCTTCATCCCGGCTGGAGCGTATACATGCTTCTGAACGTAGCTCTCGTAGGTTTCACCGCTGATAAGCTCGATCAATCGTCCGAGCAGGATGAAGCCATAGTTGGAATATTCCATGCGTGCTCCAGGCTCGAAGCTTACCGGGCGATTCCCGAAGAGTTTGATGTAGTCGGCAAGACTTCGCGTCTCCAGGCGATGTGCTCCGTATTCCGGAGTGAAGATGTCACCAGTACCCCCCGTGTGACTCAAGAGCTGGCGAATGGTTACACGGTTGGCGAGGTCCCGGTTGGGATAGTCGTGCCAGTAGTTGCCGATGGGTGCATCGAGCGATAGCTTGCCTTGCTGCACCAGCTGAAGGACTGCGATTGCGGTGAACATCTTGTTCATCGATCCCAGGCAGAACTGAGTATCGGTGGTGTTCGCGACCTGTTTCTGGATATTGGCCATTCCCCAGGCCTGATCCATCACTGTGTTTCCGTTGTGGGCGACCAGAATGGCTCCTGAGAAAGCGTTCTTGGAGCTCAGGTCTGCCACATGTGCCAGGACCTGCTTCACAAGATCCTGATCGTTGACAGCCGCCGGGACAATGTCACGGGGAGCTGGAACAGGATGGCCCGAGATTCCTTTGACGATCGGGGGATCGGCAGATGCCAAATCGAGAGTCGATTCGGAATAGCCGCCGTTCCCTTCCTGCATCAGCGCAACCAGGTGAGTTCCGCTGTCTTCCACCACTTTGAGCAACTTCATTCCCCCAGTCATCTCTCGTAACCCCATGTCATGTGGCGTTCGAGGCTCCGCTGCATTCGGATCATACTTGTGCCAGAAAGCGTCGATCCTGGTTGCATCGCCAGAGTTGAACGCATCAAGCCACTGCTTGAAGACCTGAAGTGCAGCACTGTCGGCGGTGGCGGATGCCGGGAATGAAGACAAAACTAGGAGAACGACAGCCAGAGTCTTGAACATGATGCTGGTATAGCTCATCGCACGTCATTTTTGATATGGATAGTAGTGATATCTATTATTTTATCTATGAATATAAGCGGAATTGATCTTAACCTTTTAATCGCATTTGAGTCCCTGCTGGACGAGCGACATGTAGGCAGGGCAGCAAAGCGAGTTGGATTGAGTCAACCTGCATTCAGTAATGCAATCAGCCGGCTGCGCGTTCGTCTGGACGATCCTCTCTTCGTGCGCACGTCGCACGGCATGATGCCAACACCTCGTGCTGAACAGCTCGGGGGCCCTATCAGGTCGGCATTAGCACAGCTACGGCAAACGCTGGAAGCACCACAATCGTTCGACCCATCTGCCAGTGCCCAACGATTTCGTATCGGGTTAAGTGACGATGTAGAGCTGCGCCTGATTTCATTACTTGCTCGATCCATGCTCTCGGGAGGACTTCAATTGCAGACGCGCCGTTTGGAGGGAATATTCTCCATACCCGAAACCGAGCTCCGCAACGGAACACTTGACCTTGCCATCGGATACTTTCCAGATGCAAGATCGCTTGCGCCAAGCTTCTTGATGGAGACACTTTCCGAAGAGCGCAACGTGGTCATTGCTCGCCGTGGGCACCCGGCTTTCAAGCGAAAGCTCACCCTGGAGAGGCTGACGAAGCTGGATCATGCAGCGGTGATCTATCGTAACGAACCCTGGGGTTTGATCGACAATGAGCTGGCGGGCAGAGGTCTTCGTCGACGCCTTCGTCTCGCCCTCCCACACTGCCTTTCGGTGCTGCATGCTGTAGCCGCAAGCGATCTGATTGCTTGTATCCAGGAATCGGTTGTGAAGCTCTTTGGTGCTCCGCTCGGCCTGGCTTCATGTCCGGAGCCGATGGGACTCCCGCCCTTCACACTGAGAATGGTTTGGCATCGGCAGAGAAACGACGATCCAGCACAGTTGTGGCTACGGAACCAAATCCAGCGCGAAATTGGGGCACGCGTGACGAACGAAGGCATTACTCCCCGACGAGGGATTGGCGGGTAATCATACAGTGAAGCCTTTGCCAGCCGTGTCCCCAGATTGACAGGGGTTTAACACGCAGTTTCCCCCATCTATCGTTGACTAAGCTCAAGGTCGCATCCCACTATAATGTGCAGTTTAACCCTATATTATGGAAGGTGCCGATGAACGAAATCATTTCATTCCGCTCAGACGAACCGGGAAACGACGTGAATCTTCCATGGTAATGACAAGCGTGAAGACTGGCCATGGTGCTGCCCGCCGCCGATTCTGGTTGGCGATGTCGGGGTTTGTCATGGCGCTGGCGCTGCTGCCCTTTTCCTACAGAGTCGAACGTCGCCTGGAGACGACTGTTCACATCAAGGGCGGAGAATCCGAAAAAGTTGACCTGGAACTGGCGCAGCGTTTCCAGTCTCCGTACGCCCATCGCCTGGTTCTGGTGATCAGCGGTATACCCGATCTGGATTCAGCTAAAGGCGCGGATGCATTGGGCTTTTTAACCAGTTCATTGCGCAGTGTGCCTGGCGTGTCGGGTGCGGTTTCGAGTGTGGATTGGCCAGATCCTCTGTTCACTGGGAACAATGGCGGGGGCTTGATCATTGTCGGGTTGGACCCGCCGGATGAAACTGTCGAGGCGTTGGTCCCCAAACTGAGGGCAAAAGCAGACGGGATGGAAGGTCAGCTTAGGTCGCAATATCCCAATATCAAACTGGCGATTACGGGTGAAACGCCACTGAACTTCGATCTTCGCAAAGTCAGTGCAGATGACGTCAAGCATGCCGAGATACGAGCGATGCCGGTAACTCTCCTGCTGCTGTTGCTGGCTTTCGGCAGTCTTGTGGCCGCGCTATTGCCGCTGGGGGTTGGATTACTCTCAATCTCGATGGCGATGGGTGCGGCTGCGCTACTCTCGCATTATCTGCATTTGTCGATTCTGGTGCAAAATCTGGCAACGATGCTGGGCCTTGGCTTGGGCATCGACTATGCATTGCTGATGGTGAGCCGGTTTCGCGAAGCATTGGCCGACGGATGTGATGCCGGCTGTGCTGCTGACATTGCTGCCGAGCAAGCGGGGCGGACGCTGCTCATCTCGGCCACGACAGTTGCGATCGGGTTCTCAGCGCTGTTGACTGTGCCCATCAGCGAACTGCGCTCCATCGGGATAGCTGGCCTGCTGGTAACCGTTTTGAGTGTCATCCTGTGTACATTCATCCTGCCCTGGGTTCTTGGGCTCCTGGGGTATCGCATCAATGCCGCCAGAGTCCCTCTTCCCGTCAGACGATTCAAAACGCCCGACAGCCTATGCGCGCCGAGTGAGCGGTGGGAGCGGTGGGGCAGCAGCATAACCCGCCGGCCCTGGACAGCTCTGCTTGTCGCCGGGATTCCGTTACTGATCCTTGCATTCCAGGCACGGAGAATCTCTCCCGGGGTTCCTGACCATCACTCGCTCCCAGCTGCAGCCGAGTCGGTGAAAGCACTGCACACGCTTCAACACATGGGACGGTCGGGTGTTGTTCAGTCCCTCCGAGTGATCCTGGAGCTGCCGCCGCAATCTCCGCCGCTCTCGCCGGCTGGCTGGCTTGCCGTCAGTCGCTTGACGAAGCACTTCCAGAGCGATCCTAGGTCGGAAGAGATCTTATCTCTTCCAACCCTCGCGGGAATGTCTGACACTCCGGATGCGGTTGGCGATGTCCCCGAGCCAATCCGCAAGAGTTTTCTGCGCAGCGATGGCCAGGCTACTTTGATTGAGTTGCTGCCCATCGCCACTCTTACGCCCAACGAACAGATACGATGGGTGCGAGAGGTGCGTTCCTCTGATGTCGCGGCGATAACCGGCGTGCCCGGGGCTGTGCTGCGGGTTGGAGGTATTGCCGCGCTCAATGCAGATTATGACTCGGTAGTAAGAGAGCGTTTGCCAAGGGTGGTCCTTGGCGTCGTATTGGGAAGCTTGCTGGCGCTCCTGATCGGGTTACGTTCTTTATTTGCGGCTGTCAAAGCAATTCTGCTCAATCTGCTCTCCGTTGGCGCCTCATTCGGGGCGTTAGTTGTCGTTTTTCAGGAAGGCCACGGCAGCAAACTCTTTGGGCTCGACGGACCGACCGGCTCCGTATTTCCGATTGTGCCGATACTCTCGTTTGCCATCGTCTTCGGATTGAGCATGGACTATGAGGTCTTCCTGGTCGCCCGAGTGCTCGAAGAGCGGCGGCGCGGTCTACCCGAGAGAGCAGCGGTGATCGAAGGCCTGGCGCGGACTGCCGGGCTCATCACGAGTGCCGCGGCAATTATGATTGCCGTCTTCATCGCGTTCACCCTGGGAAGCTTTCTGGTGGTCCAAATGCTGGGCTTTACGCTCGCCGTAGCGGTGTTCATCGATGCTACGGTGGTGCGGGTGATTGTCGGGCCGGCACTCCTGCAACTTGCCGGCGACTGGAATTGGTGGCCCTTTGGCTTACATGGGATCCCGGCAACGCCAGAAAAGGAACTCACCCCATGACGGCGAACACCGTGGATGCTCCAAGCGATTCGATTTATTTCGCTTTCTCTCCTTGAGTGCCGGACTGGCTGATATCAAAGTCCTTGCGTCCAAGATTTGCCTTTCCCGAACCCCTTTCGATGACAAGAATCGAGGATCCGGGCTTGCCTTGGAGCTTTGCCTCCACCTGCGACGCAGACCAGGCGCCACTGACCTGCCGCAGGCCATAATAAATAAATTCCTTCTGCTGCTTCGTCCCGCGAAGCGTCTTCACTACATGTATAGGGAATAAAATGCTGCGGTCAATTGACGATGTTACCGAACCATAGTGAGTCTGATCCTGAGAGCCGGGCGTGCTCTTAAGGACGACGCAATCCCGTGCGCCGCATTTCTCCGGCGCCAGGAGTTCCTGATTCTTCCAAAAAAACTGGCTCTCTACCATGTCCTCATAGGAGAAGTCTGTTCCCACGAGCGGGTCGTTCCAACGTTCGAATGGTAACGCGCTGGAGGCCTTCTCGCCAGGAAGTACCGCCTCGATGGTCAAGTGCCCACTCACAGTCATATGCAGAAGAAGGCGTGTCTTCTCTGAGTTCGCCCCAGTGAACTCGCATAGCAGACGCAGACCATCCGGAAACCAGTGAGCCTTGGCGGCAAACTTGTAGCTCGTGCGCTTGCCATCGCCTTCCACCTGTGTGAGTCGCCCGGTCACGCGGTAGTCCAATTGCTGAATACGCTGGCGTGAGCCTGTCAGCACAGTCGCCAGATCAGGATTTGCCGCGAAGGCCCGCGATGGATGCAGCAACGACAACAGCACTATCAAAGCGATGGACGCTTGAATCGTCCCAAAGGCGCAATTCGCACATCTGGCCTCTGGATACCAGCCAAACTTGCGGCTGCGAGAGAGCATTACGACGCGGTGCAGGAAGGTCATAGCTATATTTAGATGCAGACAGTCGAGGACAAAACTAGTACGGTGCTGACAATCTATGAGGCCAATTCAACCAACATCTCGATGAGAAGCTCTTCACACCGGAGAACCTGACAACCCTCCAGCCCCTAACAGTGAACTGCCAAAGGCGGCACTCTGAGGAATCCGCAGTAGCGTCGGCAGGCTTACAGGCTGATTACTGGGTAAGTTTCGGCGCAGACCCGCTGACGCGCTTTGCTTTGAGGTCGACAGTCACCTCGACGCGGTTGGCTATCTTGATGAAGGGAATGCTGCCATTGATTCCGTAATCCTTGCGGTCAAAAGCCATGGTGCCCTTGATCTCTCCGGCGCCCGTCCCATAGCCGGAAACGATCAGTGTCAACTTCTCCTGTTTCGTTACTCCGCGTATAGTGAAGTCGCCATCAACTTCAAAGTTAATGGGTTGGCCCGCCACCGCTGGACCGGTCTGAACTATTTTCGTCGAATGGAACGTGATCAACGGATTATTCTCGACGTCGAAGAAGTCTTTGCCCTTCAGCTTGCCATTCTTCATGCCGCTTCCGGTGTCCACGCTGGCCGCCTGAATCTTGATATCCAATACGCCAGTGTTGATATCCGCGGAGGTAAACACGAGAGTGGAGTCCCATTTATCAAATTTGCCGGTTATAGAGACCGAGGACTTCACATTGAACACAACCGAGCTTGATACCGGCGTAATTACGTAAACAGGTGTCTGCGCGTGGCTTAACGGCGTCAACACGGCGGACGCCACGAGGAAGAGCACAGCGAATCGTATGCTGCGTGTAAGTCTTTTAGACATAAACCTCATCCGACCGGTTGCTATTAGGTTGAGCAATTGAATTCCTGGCAGCCCTAGCCTACTACGTTAGCCACCCGGAAGACACTGTCAAATTTGACAGGAGACGGATTCGCGGCGGGGTGAAAGTCCTTCTGTTTGCGCCAAGGATGCAAATTCTCTGGCAGCATAATCAGTGGCCGATCAGTGTGGCCGAGAATGGGGTTGAAGGGATATGGAAGTTCCGAAATTACCGTGGCTATTCATTCTCCTCGCGCCTCCCTTGATGATTTGGGGACAGACGTTGAGTACGGATCATAGTGGGAATGCGAAGGAGGGGGACAGGTGTTATGTCCGGGAGGTGAAAAGTCTGCCGGGCAGTCACGATTTCGCGGCTGATTTTATTGAAGTCATTGCAAGTGATCCGAGCCCGAGGGGCAGGATTCGCAATGTGGTGTGGGGGCTGACGGCAGACCTGAGCGATGAGATTCCGGCTGAGGAGCGGGCGCTTTACATCTCCAAGACAGCCGATGGCGGAGAGACGTGGACGCAAGTGGCGCGGGTGGATTCGAGGTATTTCGATGCGGGGATTGATGAGGGACTGCGCAACGGGTTGAATGTGGCTCCGGGTGGGGCGGAGTTTGTGATCACGACGCAGAAGGGGGCGTTTCAGATTTTCCCGAGGGCGAAGGCGTCGGATGCGGTCGTGAGGTATATCGCGGGGCCGCGGATTCCGCATGAGAGTTCGTGGATAAGCATTACGAAGAAGGAAGGGGATCCGGTAAGGGCGGCGACGGCGAAGATGACACCTGACGGCACGAGGCTGATCGTGGGCTATGGCTATTTTGATATGAATCCGCAGATCCTCAGTTATCACAAGGGGCGCGATGGATCGTGGGTGAGCGATGGGCCGCTGCCGGAGCTTCCGACAGATCTGGATATTCTCTCGATGCAGTGGGACAAGCCCAGGAAGGCGCGTCCGGACGCATTATATGTTGGGACAGGCGATCAGGCTTATCGATTGAATCTTCACACAATGAAGTGGACGCTTATTGGGGGAGTGGAGCCGGATTCGGCGATCCACGCGATCAACACAGTGGGTGGGCTGCATCTAGCGGCATGCTGGGGAGTGTATGAACCGGTGAGTGCGAACGTCGTGGCGAGAGCGACGAATGCGCAGTTCATTTATCACAGAGATGAAGATGAGACGGGGCCGAATATTCGCGCGTATGGGATTGAGGTTGATCCGGCGAGTCCGAGTCGGCAGGTCGTCACGGCACTTACTGGTGTGTACACCAGCAGGGATGGCGGCCAGAATTGGAAAAGGATGAGTGATCTTCCTGAGGGAGAATACAGAACGGCGCATTTCAATCCCGATGGGACGGTGATTGTGTCCGGGATGCCGGGAACGTTTCTGGCGAATCCGTTTTCAAGTGGCTGCGGGCCTCATTTGAGGACGAGGGATTAGTCGTATCTTTCATTGTATTCAGGAGAGGAAGACACAATGCAGAGAGAGAGAGGCGCTGAAGACTGTGCTGCTGGTGGGATTGTTCTTTTGTGCCGGCATTTATCCGCTGATCGGTTCTTTGCGGGACCCTGCTGGCTCGGACAGGGGCGACACGATGATGCTTAGCCTCTACGTAACGCTAGGGGTATTCCTGCTCATCGCGGTGCGCAATCCCCCGGGCATCGCAGTTTGATCACGTTTGCAGCATGGTCGAGCTTCGCCCATGCCGTGACGATGTCGCGCTGGCTCCGGCAAGAAAGACACTCGGGCAAACGTCGGAGATTGCTGCGTACGGTGGTTAGGCAGCTAATGATGCACCGTCCGGATTTGCGCTCTATCCGGACGGTGCGCATTTGTAACTTACTTGTGCTCACATACATTCCAAAGTTCAGACGTCCAGTGCCTGGTTATTCAAAGTCGTGGCCTCTTCTTTGGAAGGGTTCGAAGATGTGCGAGAATTCCCAATTTCTTTGCGTGATGCTACTGCAATTGTTATCGTCCAAGTCCGCTGGGGCGTTGCCACAACTGCCGTTGTCGCGCGAGACTTCCCATAATGACAGGCGTTGGACGCTTCTTTCTTTTTCCGCGAAGGCTTCGACGACTTGCGCATCGTGCAGTAGGAACGTTTCGTCGTTCTCGTCGTTGGTTCCGATCAGGACGGTGATCCCTAGGTCGGCTTTCAGGCCCAGAGATTTCATCTGGTTCAGCACGTCGGTCGCTGCGGTGGTAACCACGTTTCCAAACTGGCCTGCGGCGATGGGCGAGCCGAAATCAAAAGGCAGCGGGTTAAGGATCGCGACCGGCACTTTGAATTCAACCAGACTTTGCACGAGATCTATTTCGGGTTGTATTAAACCGCTTTGGGCACACGGAACCGTGAAAGAGATCTGAAGGCCAGGGTTGGCCTTTGCCAAACCCGCAAGCGCCTGGTTGCGCAAATCAACCGTGTTCACGCCGTTCAGCACCGGCGAGTTGATCGCATCGCTTTCGATGTCGAAATCCAATGCGACTGGGTGGTCCCGGTCGATGCTGTATTTGTCGATCACTGCTTGATAGGCGGCTTGTAACTGCTCGACTGTCGTGCAACCTCCGCCGTAACCGAGTTCAAAGTCGGGGCCGCCTCCATCGGCATCGGTTGTGTCGGCTTCGAAGCCACCGAACGAGATGATGACGTCTCCGCCGCGCTCCCGGAGATCCCTGATGTATTTAGTAAAGGTGGAATCATTTGCAATCGGGCCCACGCCGCCCCACTCGGGGTTACAGGCGTTGCCGGCGGAAGAAATGAACGCCATCGTGAAATGCTTGATTCCCGAAGCGGCGGAGATCGCCGGCAGATCATTTTGGGTCACGCCCGCGCTTGTGCCCGTGAGACTCATGTCCTGGTAGGGGGCGAAGATGCGAGTATGCGGGCGGTTGTCGTCTCTGTCCAATTCGCCGGCGGTGGAGTTTCCTTCGGTCGCCCAGGCAGTCGCGTCTGAGCGATTGATTGTGGATTGCGCGGTGATCGGCGTCGAACATATCGCCAATGCCAGTGGACCGAAAATGGAGAGCGTGAGCAGGTAGGTTCGCATTAAGTCTGTCCTCTATGGCGGATCGAATGACGAAAGCCATCCTACCATCGATGACGAGTGGAGCAGGAAGAGTCACTTTGATGTCACGAATAGCCTTTACGTTACCGTTTTCGGACATGATCGAATCGGCACCGCCAATCCGATTGATCAAGTTTTAAGTGGACCTTGTAGCTCACCGGTAGGCGCATATCTACAGTTCGATATTTCCTTGCAAAGGACGCTGCATGATCAATAGGCGCATCCATTCTCCGAATTTGCAGCCCGCTTCAGGCAGCAAACCAACTTCCTTAAATCCGAGCGACGCATGTAGGGCGACGGAGGAGACATTCACTCCGCAGATGCAGGCGACCATGGAATGACAGCCTTTCGCCTGGCATTCCGAAATCAGCTCAGCCAGGAGCCTTTTGCCAACTCCGTGGCCGATACAATCCGGGCGCACGTAAATTGAGTCCTCGACGGTGAAACGATAGCCTTCGCGGGGGCGGAATTGCGAAGCGTAACAAAAGCCCACGAGATAACCCTCGAGTTCTGCTACCAGATACGGCAAATCGCGATCCAGAACGGCCTGCCGCCTTCGCAACATCTCAGACTTATCCGGGGCTACAATCTCGAATGTCGCCGTGCTCGTTTCCACGAACTCGGCGTAGATGGCAGTGACGTCAGCCATGTCTGCTGGAGTCGAGGCCCGAACAATACATTTGGACACGTGAGGTCCAGCGTCTAGCAGGCCGGTTGTGCCGCGTTCGGCTCTCTCGTGCCTTCGGTTCGAAATAGCCTTCCAGCGGATTGAATCGCTTGTTCCCACTCTGATTAGGCTGGATCAAGTCCTCAGTTCTCTCTAGTACACTCCGAAACTTATAAAGAAAGGGTAAGCTTCCCACTGTATTCCGCGATAGGCCTAACGCCGCGGATTCTGTGCAAAGGTTGCTGGGGCCAAACGCTTCTTCAGTAAGGCCATCGGAAACAATGCACTCGAACCAAAGCGGGAAGCTCATGGAGCTCGACGATCATATTGGCGCCGAGATCGTCGGCGCTCAAGCCTTCCCGATATCGATGAGACACGCATTTACTGCGACGTTTATTCTGCTTTGCGTGTTTCACGCACTACTGTTCGTCGCAGCCCTGGGACTTCCGCTCACGATCGAAAGTCCAACAATAAGCCGCTTGGAGAAACATCGCCTGCCTTCGCCGAAGCGATGTTCGGATAATGTCCGCGTCGATGCCAGTCACGTGCTGGAAGCCGAGTTGGCCTCCATGTATGGTTTGACCCAAAGCGCCAACTGCAACTGGATGGACTTACACCAGGCTTGATGCATCTTCTCAACTTCTTCGGCGCGATATCCTTTTGAGGCGAGGTAGGGCTTGATGGTCTCGTTCATCACGGAGGCGAAGGCGATTATGTCGCTAAACGGTACGAAAGGTGTGGATCGGACACCATCAACCCGATTCTTCTTGATGGCGGTATGGCGCAAGGCAATTTCCTGTTGGTAGTTAAGCCAGTCCTGATCGTATGGGCGAAGGCAGGTGTCCATGATCCATTGCTCGAAGCGGAGGTTACTGTTGCTGAGGTAGGAAGGGATTGGATCGCCTTCGGGTGTCCGTGAATGCCGCGCGAGGTTGGGAATACTGGCAATGATGTTGCTGCGCCAGTGGTCGACGATCTGTTTTGTCTGATCAGAAAGAATTTCGCCGGCAAGCCGAAGGTATCGCTGATCTACCTCAGTGAATCCAGCAGCGGTCTTGAGGTTTTCGAAACTCCTGCATGGAGATGCGTGAGGACGAGACTGAAGGTGTTCCGTAGGAATAGCCAGGAATCTCTTCGGGCGTTAGCTGCACGATTCTTCTCCTGAGCCCTAATGTATGTCATTTGTCGCGGGCAGCAAAGATTGCGTTTCGCAAGGGTGCGCGTACCTCGAAAACTTCCTACTCCCGAATTGTGTCACACTGGTTTCATGCCAATGAAAACACGCCGGGCATGACAATGAGTTAGAAATAGTCGTTGAGTATGACCTTAATTTGGCCCGTAGCAAGATTGATGTTTTCTTTGGCTTGATCTTCAGTACCGTCCCCGGCGGAGCTCACAATCAGCCAGTACTCCGATCCAGAGATGGGGAGGAGCAATACTACAATGATGAGTTTTCCATTCCACGCGTGCACGTCTGAGGCGACCTTTATACCGGTCCAACCGAACGATGGAAAGCCATAAGTTGGGTTCGTAGCGATCTGGTCATACGCCTTCGCGACCGTACCTGTCCCGAGGCTAACTTGAGTCCATTCCCAGTAGTAAACCATTGTTTCATCTCCTTTACGGTTGAGATAGAAGCGCGCTGTTACAGCGCGGTCGCTTAGATACTCTGCGAGCGGTCCGGACGCCAGTCACACTTTTGCCGTGCACCGCTCGGCAGTTTATCACAATCAAAATTCCGAAGAGGCTCGCAGCCTGGCATCTGGCCGCGGCAACACCATCTCCAGGCGTTATTGGGTGCGGCGGCAAAGGGTTATACCTGGACTTCGATTTCATGCGTGCTTGGACTCCACGTAGGGACTACCTGATGCTGCTCTTCACGCGATTCCCAATACCTGATTAAGAAATCCCACTAAATATTTCCAAATTAGGTAGTAGAGCACCATCGCGCCCAGAAACCAGAGCGCAACGAGAATATAAGGAACGCTGATGGCATGGAACCATGTGACGCCGTGCACACTGATCGCCAGGAATCCGCCGCATATGGCGGAGAATGCTCCAATCGATACCAGAATCACTGGAAGCAGCGCACCGTGGAGACCGATGGGCAAATGGCGGTGCGGCCGCGACCATACATAGAGCATGTTCCAGAGGCCGAAAGCATTCGGCACCAGCGCCATCGGAAAAATGATGACCCTTTCCAAGGGGATGGGAACCTGAAGGACCAGCCGCGTCACGATAAATACAGTGAGGGCGATCAGCAATGCGAGGCTGGGCACGACAGTGCCAGCCATGTAGGCGCGAAGATAAGGGTGAGTGTTCATGATGTCTCCTTACAGGTGATACAGAAGCACCGGAATTGCTCCCGGGAAAAATATGAGCAACGCTGCCACTGCCGCGAGCAGCGCCCAGTCAAACCATGGAACCTTGGCTGGTCTCGCCTCGAGGCGCTCTAGCATCGCAGGCCAAAGGTCGCGCCGCAATTCCGCATCCGCACGACATGCGATCGGTTGCATGGTATTTTTCAGAATCAGCTCGATGCCTTGCTGGTCTTGTTGCTTCATGGTTCGACTCCTTGTCGCTTCAATTCTTTTCTCAGAAGGCGGAGGGCCCGGAAAACGCGGACCTTAACGGCTCCTACGGAAATGCCCAGCGCTTCAGCAATTTCCTTGTAGGGTTGCTCTTCGATCAGCGCCAGCGTGGCCACGACTTGCAGCCTCGGAGGAAGCCGGCGAAATGCGCACGCCGTTTTGCGGCGAAGCTCCTCGGAGATTCCGGGATCGGGCGACGGGGCCGACGGCAGATCTTCAGGCAGGTCCATTTCAGGCCGCATGGTCTTCAGGTAATCGAACGCCGCGTTGGTGGCGATGCATCGCGCCCACGGTTCAAAGTTTCGTGCCGGGTCGAAGCGGGCACGCATGCGATAGATGCGCCAGAAGGTCTCAACCGTGAGATCCTCGGCGGCAGCAGGATCGCGGACGATGCGGACGATCCACCCATAGATCTCGCTCTGATGCCGACGAAACAGCAACTCGAAGGCGTCGAGATCTCCATGACAAAACTGCCGGAGCACCTCAATCGATTGTTCAAGCGCTGGCATCGTCTCACCTTCTGTATATGCTTACTGCAAAAAGGAGACGAGGGTTACAGGATATTTTTTAACCAAGCGTCTCAACCGGAAACGTTTTGCGCCAGATTCCACATCATGTCGTAGAGAGCGGTATCCATTTCCTGGTGAGGCTGCGTTCGAGTATTGCAAAGGGCCGCGAAGCAGGAGCCGTCCGGATTGTGGGCCATGAGCGAAGTTGAGCCGGGCAGGCTTCCGCTCTGCCACCAGCTTCCGGCGCCGTTACTGCTGACCATCCAACCACGGGCGTAGCGGGCGTCGCCTGCGGGATAGGCAGGAACCGGGGTGGTCATGGCGCGGATCGTTTCCGGTTTGAGAAGTGCGGGAATCCCGGGTGCTCCGGCCACATGATTGAGAAATTGAATGAGTTGCGTGGAGGAAGCGATCCATCCATCGCTGGAATCCATGCGGCTGATGTTTATCTTGTAAGGGTCTTCTGAGTACTGACCAATGTAGATGACCTCGTTCGATGCGCGATCCCGCTCGCTGTTGCGGGCAATCTGCATGCCAGTGATTCCACACGGCGCAAGGATATTGGCCTGAACATACGTCTCGTAGGGCTGACCTGTTACCTGCTCGATGATTCTTCCGAGAATGCAGTATCCAAAATTTGAGAATATCCATTGCGTTCCGGGCTGACTTGTAAGCGGCACGTTCTCGATGGTGGAAGTAATCAGCTTTGTCTGATCCCAGCCGTTGTTGTGGAGCATAGGGTCGTTCGCGTCAGCAGCCCATCCGCCAGCGGTGTGAGTAAGCAGGTGGTCCACGGTAATGTCTGCCACATAAGTCTTATAGGGAAGCTTGCCGTATTTTGTGCCGAGTATTCCCACTGGGCCAAAGACTTTGTCGGTGAGGTTGAATTTGCCGTTCTCGATCAGGGAAAAGATTGTGACCGCAGTGATTGGCTTGGAAAGATCGGCGATGCGGAAAAGGGTATCTTGCTGGGCCTGAGTCATGTGCTCGCGATCTGCCATGCCGCCCGCGTGATCGTAGACAAAGCGTCCGTTCTTCGAGATGGCAATCGACATGGTGGGTACGCGGTATTGCTGCTGAAAAGCTTGCGTAACTTGGCCCAGCCCAACACGGCGTTGATTCGGATTGCCATATGCTTGCGCGAGAGCGCTGCATACAGGTGTGCTGACGACCGTGCAAGCAGCGGCACGCAGCATATTGGCAACGACGGATCTGCGGGTGAAAGTGTGCATTGGCATAGAAGGATGGCTCGTTTTTATGAATTGATCGCTACTGCGTGCGCTGGCCCTGAAATGAGCCTGTGCCTCCACGGTCGTGGAAGGTTCCGTTGAAAGTATTGCCCTGCACAACTCCGTTCACTCTTGGTCCATCCACTCTTCCACGAAACACTAATACCCCTCTCGTTTTGGTGCGTACGACGAGATGTTGCTCGTTGATCGTGCCTTCCACGCCTCCGGATTGGTACGGTCCCTTAAAGTGCCCTTTGATAGTGGTGCCTTCCTGCTGGAGATTAAGGTATTTCGTCGAGGTAGTTCCATTCGGATCGTTGCAGTACAGCGTCCATTTACCAGTAACACTTGCGGGGGGCATTTCCGACGGAGCCTGCTGCGTCCATGCAGCAACCTGATAGAAAATCATCAGCAGCCAAAAACACACAAAACGATAGCTTTGCTTTTTCATCTCTGCGTCCTTTTTCACCTCTGGTTGATTACAAAAAAGACGATGTAGGCTTCCGGGCCGTCGCAGTTCATGGTGCCTACACTGTTGATCAAATAAGCAGTAACATCATCATTCGTGTAATCAGTGGCCGGACTTGAGATTATCGAAATTGCAATTGCTGAACTATAGAGGACACTACACAATCAACCATGTGGTTCCACATGGTTGACGTTCGCACTGTGTTGCTGCTGCGAGTTATAGGCACGGATGATGAGTGAATCGGACCTGTTTTGATCAATCCGGCCGGTAATCAGAAGCCGACTTGCGCCAGAAGATAGCCGCTCGTGACCTATTGAATCACCGTGAGGCTGCTGTGGAGCTCCGCGGCAAGACTGGAGAGTGAAACATTGACGACCGTCGCATCGAGCTGTGAAAGAAAGGAGCCAAGCACCGCGACGGTCGTTATCTTCCAGACCAACGGATCAAGTCGATCGGTTTCATTGGAGGGCCTAGGCAAGTGCGGCGAGAACCTCGTCGGTCGTGCGGACGCGGGTAAGACGTGGAAAGATCTTTTCAAATGCGAAGCGGTGTTGCTCCGCATCCTGTGCGGCGCAGGCATCTTCGACTACCACGAACGCAAAGCCGAGACCGGTGCCTTGGCGCACAGTGGACTCGACGCCTAGATTCGTGGAGATACCGGTGAGGACAACGGTGTCGACGCCACGGGCCTTGAGCTGTTGCTCTAGGTCGGTGCCAGCGAAGGCGCCCCAGTGGCGCTTGGTGACGAGAATGTCGCCGGGCTGGAAACCGGCGGAGGGAGCTATCTCGGAGGCGACTGCTGGCAACGGCTTGTCACCCATGTTATGTGGCTGATCGACATGAAGCTTCATGAAGTCATTGAGGTCGACGCGGACATAAACGACTGGTGCGCCGTGGGCGCGGAATACTTCGGCGAGCCTCTTGGAGTTTTCGACGACCTGTGCGGCGGTGTACGGCGCTGGGTTCATGCCAAGGATGGCATTCTGAAGATCGATGAGAACGAGAGCGGTCTTTTGGGGGTCAAGCTGAAATTCAAGCATGGGCTCCTCATTGGGAAAAGCGACTCTAAAAATCGAGGGTATCCTCAATTTACCTTCCAGATTAGAATACGAGGGTGCCCTCGATTTCGTCAAATCCTGTCCGCGTTGCTCCACAGCAGGAAAGGTCAGCTCGTCGCTTTGCGGGCTTTCTGGATGCTGCCGCGGAGCTGTTCGCCGAGGTTGGTTATGAAGCCGCGACCATGACGGCGGTCGCAGAGCGAAGCGGCTCTTCCATCGGCGCGCTCTACAACTACTTTCCGGATAAGCAATCTGTTGCCTTCACTCTGCTCAACCAGTATTCGCAGGAACTGGAAGCGCACTGGAAGCCATTAATGCAACAGGTTGAGGCTGTTACCCACGGGGAATTTGCAGATACATTTATTGAACGGATTACAGAATTCGTTCAGAGGCGTCCTGCGTATCTAAAGCTCCTCGCTGCACCCGTCCGCTTCCGCCGCGACTCCGCTACCAGAAGAGCTTCGCGAGTTGCGATTGCGAATGCCTTTCAGGCAAAGAATCCAACGCTGTCAATTGAAGAGGCTTTACTGGCAGCAAACGTTACTCTTCAGATGGTGAGGGGCATGATGACAATCTATGGAGAGGCGGACCTCAAAGGAAAGAACCTGGTGGTGGCTGAGTTCAAAAAGATGCTGACACTATATTTGGGAACTGTTTTGTTCCCGCGCGGCGGGCAAAGCTCATAAGGCAATACCCGCCTCTAAGGCGAATCGGCGGCCCAAATGGCGCGAATGGTTTCTTCATCGCCCATTCCATCAGGGACAGCTGCACTTGGGTTATTAGCGTGGTACCAAGGTCTTGCGCGGGAGAACGATCTCGCTGTGCCGTCGCCCAGTGTTGCGAGATGTCCGTTGGTGATCATACGGCTGCCGGGCATTTCGAGGTAGCCGTTCGGGTCGGTGGTTCGCACCCAATTCCAGGCGTAGAGCAGCCAAGCGGCACGATATTGTTTGTTCTGGTGCGCAAACCACGTGACCTCGTCGTAGCCCCAGATCCAATTGAACCTGCCACCATCTGCCCGCGGCTGTCCGGGTTGTCTGCTTACACCGTAGTTGTCGAACTCGACAAGATACGGCAGGTGGCTGCACGTCCAGCCGCTAGGAGCAATACCGCCCTTGCTCCGGTTGTAGATGCCGTCGGAAAAACCTAGTTTGAGAATCGCCTCCTGCGGCTTATCCGGAACTTCCATAATCCTAAGCGGGAAGGCATGGAAATCCAGCAGCAGATATCCATCTCTGACCAGCCCGCCCCGAGCAACGTGCGCATTGCATATCAACATGTGTCTGCGAGCGTGCTTTGCTGCGTAGGCCCGCGCCAGGGTGAAGACCTGCGACCAGTTAGTCAAATCGGGATCGTTGTCGCCCATGATCTCGACCTGTCCAAAATGGATGGCCTCAAAGCCTGCGTCGATAAACGAAGCTGCCAGGAAATAGAAATAAAGCTTCGTCTCCGGCCGGCTCACGTCTGGTACCGATGAACCCGGGCTCCACTGGTCCACACGGCGGCCGTCGAGATAAAGCATGTCGGCATAACGGAAGTTCCTCTTTTCCGCAGGTCGACCCAGGGCGGCAAAGGCCCAGTCGGGAACTGCAACTTGTTCTACCTGTGTGGTCACGATCTCGAAGAGGCATGCTTCCAGAATCATCTCCGGATCAGCCTTGACGGCCGCAGGAACCTGCTGTTTCGCCTTTTCGAGATTATTCAGCAGATTGGCCTCGCCTCCCCATAGGCAGAGGCTTCGTCCGATGAACTTTGCCTTCATGCTCGTGAGCATTCGAAGGTCGTCTTCGAGATCCCCGTGGCCAGCAAACAGGCTCTGCATCGTGGTTGATCGAGAGAGATAGTTATCCAGCACCTCGCGCGAAATTGCGCGGTCGAAATAATAGTCCCGAACCGGCGGGACGACACGCACCGGATTGGCGAACAAGGATGGCCTGAATTCATCCGCGAGGGCGACAATCGAGGCGAAGATCGACGAAGTTATAAATTTGCGCCTTTCCAAGAAAACCTCCTAAAGAGAAGCTACGACAACTCCGACCCCCCACGCCATTTCCCCTTGCGGAAAGGGCGCAGAATCTATTTCATCGGGCGAAACCTGCAGTCCAGGCCTCCTAATGGACGAGTAGTGGCGCGTAGTATCATTTCCTCTGTGCCAAACCTGCTCCATGACGATACATTCCGGCGTCTTTGTCGCGGACGCGACCTTCTCGCATCCGAGTATCAGTCGCGAGTATTGCTACAGCAGGCCGCACGCGAAGCATGCCTCTCAGAATTTCACTTCCACCGGCTGTTTCGGGCCACGTTTGGCGAGACTCCACACGACTTTCTCACCCGCCTCCGCATGGATCATGCCCGCCAGATGCTCGCTTCCGAATACACCGTGACCGACGTGTGTCTAGAAATCGGCTACGAGAGCCTGGGATCGTTCTCGTCGAAATTCCGCGCATATCACGGGCAGAGCCCTATCGAGTTCCAGCGGCAGGTACGCCGCATCTTCGGATACCGCGCTCCGTGGAAAGTGCTCATGGTTCCGGAATGTTTTCTTCACGCGCTTGCGATTGAATGACAATTCGCGAAGTTTTTCTTGAGTTCAGGCTGAGCAAGGCTGTTATTGCTGTTCCGCCGCGTACCCGATGTTCTCCGTAACTACGGCGTTCCTGAAAACAGCAAGAATCAAGAAGCACCGCCCGCCGCTGGCTTGCTATTCTCTCCATCGAAGGAGAAACGCATGATTCAGAAGATGTCACACAGCACCATCTACGTTCTCGATCAGGATGTGGCCAAGGACTTCTACGTAGATAAGCTGGGCTTTGAACTCAAGGCTGATTACTCTTCACCGAACGGCTTTCGCTGGCTGACAGTCGCTCCCAAGGGACAGACAGAAATCGAGATCACCTTGATGAAGGTGGGCAGCGGCGAGTTTGGCAAACAGAAGGGCGATGACGGAGAGAGGACAAAGAAAGATGTGGATGCGATGGCCGGACTCTTAAAGAAAGGATGGTTCAGCGCTGGCGTTTTTCAGGCCGCCGATTGCCGCAAGACCTATGAAGAGTACAAGACCAAAGGCGTGGAATTTGTCTCCGAACCGAAAGATGAGTTCTATGGCGTGGTCGCCGTATTTAAGGATCCATTCGGCAACTGGTTCAGCATGTCACAGCCGAAGAATCTCTGACGGCTAAACTCCAGGCTGCCCATCCTTTCGCGTAGTTTTGCGAAAAGGTGGGAGTTCCTACTCCCATGTACGGGACGAGATCATACCATCGCTATAATTGCGCACATGCATTGGCTTGCGGCTTGTCGTTTTGTTCGCGCTTTGGCAGTTTTGATCGCTGGCGGATCGCTATTATGCCCTCGTGTTTTCGCCGACTCCAGCTATTATCGCCACGTCATTTTTGATAACAGTCAGAGTTCCGACGTCTATTGGTACAGCACTGCGCAGGCTGTGGCCCCGAGTGTGCTGGTGCAGAAGGACAGGCGTCTTCCAGTGGAGTCACGTATTTTTCTGACGCCGCCGAATGCGCTACGGCTCGAGTGGCAGTCGCAACAGGGTGGTGGATGGGATGCGGAGGTTCATCTTGTCGACTTCCGCAATCGCTTTCCCGAGCTGCAAGGCAAGAATCTGTATCTATGGTGCTTTGCCCCCGATGGTATCGCCGCGGCCGATCTGCCTGAACTCGTGCTGTCGAATGCCCAGGAGGGATTGCAGGTGGCACAGTTTCCTGGGAGTTTCACTGCGCCTGAGCCGCTGGGAAAGTTTTCAGGCGATATTCCCGCAGGACGCTGGATTCAAGTTCGCATCCCTTTGGCAGAGTTGCATACAGATTCTGTCTATGCGTTTCATCCTGAATCTCTCCAAAGCGTTATCTTCCATCAAGGCCGAGCGGACGGAGCCAGGCACACGCTGATCATCGACGATTTCCGCCTGGATGAAGATCCTGCGCTGAACGTCGGCGGCAAGGCCATAGTTCTTCCAGCGCCCCAACACATTCGAGCCACCGGCTATGACCGCCATATCGTTGTCCAATGGGAAGCTGACGAGACCGCTGCTCCAGCCAGGTTTGTGATCTTCCGCTCGCTCGACGGCGGCCCCTTCCAGCCGATCGGCATTCAGTTGCCGGATATCCATCGTTACTCAGATTTTTTGGGTAAGTCGAATGTAAAAGCGACATATCGAGTCATAGCTGAGGACTGGCAAAACAACCGATCAGCGCCTTCGCCTACCGCAAGCGCCGCCACCCGTGTGTTGACCGATGACGAACTGCTTACCATGTTGCAGGAAGCCTCTTTCCAGTACTACTGGGAGGGGGCAGATCCACACTCTGGCATGGCGCGCGAAAACATTCCAGGCGACGACCGCATTGTCGCGACCGGGGCCAGCGGCATGGGAATCTGTGCATTAATCGTGGGCGTCGACCGGCACTTTATCACTCGTGACCAGGGGGTGGAGCGCCTCAATAAGATTGTCTTCTTTCTGGAAAAGGCGCAGCGTTACCACGGCGCCTGGTCTCATTACATGAATGGGGCAACAGGGCGGACCATGCCTGTGTTCGGGATGTTCGATAACGGAGGAGATCTGGTGGAGACGTCATTCCTGATGCAGGGCCTGCTTACCGCACGACAGTATTTCAACAGGCCAAATGAACGGGAGCGGGATCTCAACCGACGCATTACCCAGCTTTGGGAGACCGTGGAGTGGGACTGGTACAGGGACAGTCCGCAAAGAGATTTCCTCTTCTGGCACTGGTCGCCGCAGTGGAGCTGGCAAATTCATCACCCGTTGATTGGTTTCAACGAAGTTATGGTGACTTATCTTCTGGCCATTGCCTCGCCGACGCATGGCGTCCCGGCTGAGATGTACTACTCGGGCTGGGCAAGTCAGGCTCAAGGTGCGCTTGACTACAGGCAAGGCTGGTCAGGCACCACCGATGGCAATCATTACGCCAACGGTCACACCTATTTTGGAATCAAGCTTGATGTGGGATCAGGTACGGGGGGACCGCTATTCTACACACACTATTCGTTCCTGGGCTTCGATCCGCATGCTTTGCATGACCGCTATACGGCGTCCTATTTCGAAAACAACCGTAACATTGCGTTGATCAATCGCGCCTATTGCACGGCAAACCCGAAGCATTACCCAGGCTATGGCGCGAATACGTGGGGGCTCACCGCTAGTGACACTCCCGAGGGCTACGAAGCATCCGCGCCGGATGAGGCCGACGACCACGGAACCATAGCTCTGACGGGTGCCCTGGCTTCCTTCCCTTACACGCCTGAAGCCTCGATGGAAGCCTTTAAGCACTACTATCGGGATCTGGGTGGCGATCTTTGGGGCATCTACGGACCTCGCGATGCCTATACTCCTACTCCGGGTGCGACGTGGGTCTCTCCCATCTACATGGGGCTCAATCAGGCACCGATTGTCGTGATGGTGGAAAACTACCGAACGGGCCTGCTCTGGAAGACCTTCATGGCGAATCCGGAAATCGCAGCGGTGCAGAAGAAGCTCGATGTGGCAACGAAGAACTAAATCGTGGCACCTGTCCTCATAGCCCGTTAATGAGATGGTCCGCACGCAATCGGTTGGCATCGATTGGCCTAGACGGCGTCGAGTCTGGCCACGTCAAAGTTGAATGGGTGAGCGCCTTCTCGAACTCCATTCTCCTATGACACTCTGAGCTCCGAGGACCACCCGGATGCTCAGCTCCGTCATTCGCTTGCTGTCCTCAACTTTTCGATCGAATAAGTTATCGCTGGTCACTTTGTGGCGACCAATAACACGATTGTGCTGACCAGCGACAAGGAGTCATTGGAAGCTCAACAAAAATATGACATCAATGTGACATCTAAACCTGAAATTTATTGTAGAGTGTTTCGATTCAGATAATAACGTGGCCAGCCTTCGATTGGCCAAAGCGTTCCCCCGGGTGAGAGCGGTTTTCTACTTTTGCCAACGCAGTTGCATTTATTCAGGAGGTCACAATGAAACAATTTCGACAGTTGGTCTTTGTCCTCGCGTTGCTGGTTATGAGCGCGGTGGGCGTGTGGGCGCAATCTACGGCAACGTTGTCAGGTGTTGTTACTGACCCAAGCGGTGCGGTTGTGCCAGGGGTTCACATTACAGTGCGTTCGCTTGGGACCGGCATCGATCGTGAAACTGTGACGGATGACGTGGGTCTCTACGCATTTCCATCCCTGCAACCTGGGGATTATCAGCTGCAGGCCACGTCAGGCGGCTTCGCCCAATTCATCATGAAAAAGGTGACGCTGAACGTCGACCAGCGGGCGGCGGTCAATATCGGCCTCACTCCCGCTTCCACCGCACAAACGGTAGAGGTGGAAGGCACGGCCCCGCAAATAGAGACGCAGACCATGACGGTAGGCCAGGTGATTGACCGTACTACCGTGCAGGAGCTTCCGTTGAACGGTCGTCACTTCCTCGATCTGACGGTACTCACCGCCGGAGGCGTGACTGCCCCTACGGCCGGAAACTTGACCTCTCCTAGCCGCGGGCTGGGCGCGAACTCCTTCATTACCGCGGGCAATCGCGAAGACTCCGTCAACTTTCAGATCAACGGCGTCAACCTGAATGATATGGTTCAGAACCAGATCACTTTCCAGCCCTCCATCGACACCACTTCTGAGTTAAAGATTAATAACTCGACTTTCAGCGCGGAGTACGGGAGAAGCTCAGGCTCGATCGTGAATGTAAGCACCCGCTCAGGCACCAACGCCTTCCATGGCGAAGTGTTTGACTACTTCCGCAACGAAGCGCTGGATGCGCGTAACTACTTCAACCGGGCCAGCCTTCCCGGTCTTGCCGGACGGAAGGCACCACTCAAACGCAACAACTTTGGCGGAGCTCTTGGCGGACCCATATGGAAAGACCGCACGTTCTTCTTTTTCAGCTATGAAGGACTCCGTCAGGCTCAGGGTGTCTTACTGAACAGCGCCGTCTTTTCCCCGAGCGTGCGCGACACAATCGCTTCAAGCGGCGCGCCAGCAGCGAAGGCGCTTATAGCACTGGTGCCGGTGGGAAATGATGCTACGCAGACACACTACACAGCTTTCACGCCGGGCCCTGTAGACATCAACCAATACACGCTCGACGTCTCTCAGGTGATCACCAAGTCTGATCAATTGCACGGCTTCTATGCCTTCCAGTCGGACGCTCGCACTGAGCCTAACCTGCAGGGCAATACGATTCCCGGTTTCGGCGATCATCGGCCCGCCCATAGGCAGATCTTTACGCTGAACTACACGCACATATTCACGCCGGCCTTTATTAACGAGGCCCGCGTCGGGCTTAACCGAATCTCCATTGTCTTTAGCCCCAACGCACTGCTTAACCCGGCTGACTACGATATCGGGATTGGTGTGAGTGCCGCTGTAGGTATCCCGCAAATCACAGTTACGGACCTCGGTCTCAACTTCGGCGGCCCGTCCACATTTCCCCAGGGCCGGAACGATACTTTTGGAGTTTTCTCCGATGCTGCAACTTGGCTAAAAGGGAAGCACAGTATCAAGTTCGGCGGGGAATACCGGCGCTTCGTCAACGCCAACTTTGCAGGCGATACCGGTGCCCTTACTTATTCCACCACCACCCAGTTTGAGCAGGATCTTGCGACGGGTTTCACCTTCCAGCCCACCACGGTTTCAAGCCGCCTCTATGTCAATGCGATCGGGCTCTTTGCACAGGATAATTTCAAAGTCAGCCCTAACCTTGTCCTGGAATACGGCCTGCGGTTCGAGTGGAATGGCACGCCGACCGAAGGGGAAGACCGCTTTGTAGTCTTCAATCCAAACACCCTATCGCTGATTCGTACCGGTACCAATGGTGTCGGGTCGGTTTACACGCAGAACTACGATGTTGAACCGCGCGTGGGCTTTGCATGGGACGTCTTCGCTACCGGCAAATCGGTTGTGCGCGGTGGCTATGGCTTCCTGGCAGACCAGCCGTCGACGAACGCAGTGACCGGCCTGGCATCTAATCCACCTTTCAACACCTCGGTTTCGTATAACAATGCGAAGGCTCCCATTCCGGTTGCGACTCTCTTGTCCTCTGCCGCGGCAGCTGGTATCGCCGTCAATTCGGTCAATCCCAACTTCCGCAATGCTTATACGCAGACCTTCAACCTGAACGTGCAGCAACAACTGCCCGGCGGTATTGTAGGCTCGATCGGTTACTACGGTTCTGTCGGCAGGCACTTGCGTGCGCGCACTAACCAGAACCAGCCAATTGATGGAGGAGCGCGTCCATTCCCTGCGCTTTCAGAGACCAGCCCCATCAAACCCGGAGCGGCCACGAATGTAAATTTCGCCGAAACGAATAGCGTCGGAATGTCGAATTACAACGCCATGTGGATCACGGCCACCAAGAATGTCGGTAACGGCCTCGAGTTCAACCTGAATTACAACTTGTCGAAGTCGCTCGATACGAACTCGCTGGGTTCACAGGGCGGCTATACCTTTCAGGACAGCACTAATCCTGCCAACAACTATGGAGCGTCTGACTTCGATACACGGAATCGCTTCGCTGGAAATGTCGTCTATGAGTTGCCTTTCAAAGGCAACCGTTTCAAAGAGGGCTACCAGTTATCGACCATCGTTCAGTATCAAACGGGAAATCCGCTGACTCTCACAAATACATCGACCTTCACCGGTCTTTCCGGACTGATTCGGCCGAATCTTGTTGGTCCAATCGTGACGAAAAAGATCCAGGCTCCAGGTGCGACCAATGTGAGCTTCATTCAATCCACTGTCTGTCCCAGTAGCGGGATTGTGTCAGGCTGCAGCTTCCAGAACACGACCAACAGCCTTGGCAACATGGCTCGCAATGCCATTTATGGCCCTGGCTTCGCTAATGTTGATCTGTCTGGACAAAAAGATACGAAGATTACCGAGCGCATCAACCTCCGGCTACGCGTAGATGCCTTCGATATTTTCAACCACCCGAACTTTGGCCAGCCGTCTGGCAGCACTACCTCAGCGGTTTTCGGGCAAATTTCTTCGACCCGCTTTGCTACAAGCGATGGCGGCTCTTCACGTCAACTTCAAATCAGCGCCAAAGTCTCTTTCTAGAAATCACGCGCTGCGGATGCGCTTCGCCCAAGTTAGCTTATGGTGAAGCGCATCTTTATTTTTGGAGGACTTTCAAGAAAAGCGAATCGGCTGATTGCAGTCTCGCGCATGGATACAATGGGATCCGGGAAAACGGTGGCAATTACACTCTCCTCACAGACAAAAGAATAGGAACGTTGATGCTCAACCGTCGCAACTTCTTGAAGACCGGCGCAGCCGCGCTGCCATTAGCCGCCACCCTCAACGCTCTAGGTCCCATCTCCACCCTCTCCGCTGAAGACGTCGCTGCTGTTGCCGTAACGGGACCGACCCCGAAGATCGTTCCACTATCGTCGCGTCTAGCCCCGGCGGACCCCGCCAACCTGTCGTGGCAGCAGAAGATACGCCGCGTAGGCCAAAGCAACATGACCGAGCACGACCCCGCTGTCATGAACATAGAGGAGTGGGCCGACTACTGGCACTCCGCTGCCACGGACATCGTCTTCGTGAGCGTCACCGGCATCCTCGCCTTCTATCCCTCGAACGTGAAGTTCCACCGCCATGGAAAGTTTCTCGGTAGCCGCGATTTCTTTGGCGAGTGTGTCGCCGCTGCCAAAAAGCGCGGTATGCGTGTCGTTGCACGCATGAGTTCCGACCTCAACTGGGGTGACGCGCTCGAAGCCCACCCGGAGTGGGCGATGCGGAACAAAGACGGTGCCGTACAGTTCAGCGGCGAAGATCCGCGCCTTTTCAAAACCTGCATGTTCTCCACCTATATGGACGACTACATGACGGACATCATGCGGGAGGTCAACTCGCTTTACGACGTCGATTGCTTCTACATGAACGGATGGCCGCCCATTGGAGACCTTCCTGACTGCCACTGCGGCATTTGCAGCAAGCTGCCGCCTGCTGGCACACCGGCGTACTGGC
>Ga0206946_1007_pt1 | contig 91199 bp, 74 predicted proteins | sample Alteio_BWOrgHeat_2_FD_152965 | JGI IMG/M metagenome (GOLD analysis project Ga0206946, IMG submission 152965) | Enriched cells from forest soil in Barre Woods Harvard Forest LTER site, Petersham, Massachusetts, United States -... | ecosystem: Environmental > Terrestrial > Soil > Temperate forest > O... | reverse complement strand
GTGTGCAGCTCGATCTCGAGTGCGATGTTGTCGCCCGGCATCACCATCTCCGTGCCTTCCGGCAGCTTCGCCGTTCCCGTCACGTCCGTCGTGCGGAAGTAGAACTGCGGACGATAGCCATTGAAGAACGGCGTATGACGACCACCCTCTTCCTTCGACAGCACGTAGATCTCGCCCTTGAACTTGGTGTGCGGCGTAATCGACGCTGTCTTCGCCAGCACCATCCCGCGTTCCACGTCTTCCTTCGGAATGCCGCGCAGCAACAGACCAGCGTTGTCCCCAGCCAGACCTTCATCCAGCTGCTTCTTGAACATTTCCACGCCCGTCACCACCGTCTTGCGCGTCTCGCGGAAGCCGACGATTTCTACTTCCTCGCCCACCTTCACCTTGCCGCGCTCGATTCGGCCTGTCACCACCGTGCCACGGCCCGAGATCGAGAAGATGTCTTCGATCGGCATCAGGAAGGGCTGGTCGATCGCACGCGCCGGCAGAGGCACGTTCTTGTCGACCGCCTCCATCAGCTCGTCGATCTTCGCTTCCCACTGCGCTTCCCCGTTCAACGCGCCCAGAGCCGAGCCGCGAATCACCGGCACATCGTCCCCGGGGAAGTTGTACTTCGACAACAGCTCCCGCACTTCCATCTCGACCAGGTCGATCAGCTCAGGATCCTCAACCGCATCGCACTTGTTCAGAAACACCACGATGTACGGCACGCCCACCTGCCGGGCCAGAAGCACGTGCTCCTTGGTCTGCGGCATCGGGCCATCGGTTGCAGCAACCACGAGAATCGCGCCGTCCATCTGCGCCGCGCCCGTGATCATGTTCTTGATGTAGTCAGCGTGACCGGGGCAATCAACGTGCGCATAGTGACGGTTCCCCGTCTCGTACTCCACGTGCGCCGTCGCAATCGTGATCCCGCGCTCCCGCTCTTCCGGCGCATTGTCAATCGTGTCAAACGAACGGAACTTGTTGTTCGGGTTGTGCTTCGACAACACCTTCGTGATCGCCGCCGTCAACGTCGTCTTCCCGTGATCGATATGCCCGATCGTCCCCACATTCACGTGCGGCTTCGACCGGTCAAATTTCTCCTTCGCCATGTCCTGTTCCTCTCTCGTCTGACTGCTAATGCTTCATTTCGCCAGGCCTCAATGAAGCCCAGCTACTTCCTAACTGCTACTTGCCCTGATTCCGTCCGATGATCTCTTCAGAAATCATGCGCGGAGCCTCTTCATAGCGGGCAAACTGCATCGAGTACGAAGCGCGTCCCTGCGTCGAAGAGCGGATGTCGTTCACGTATCCGAACATCTCCTTCAGCGGAACAATCGCCTTGATAACCTGCGAACCGCCTACGTGCTCCATGCCCTCAATGCGGCCGCGGCGCGAGTTGATGTCGCCGATGATCGTGCCCATGTGCTCTTCCGGAACCGTGACTTCTACGGCCATCACCGGCTCCAGCAGCACAGGACTTGCCTTCTTCGCAGCTTCCTTGAAAGCCATCGAACCGGCAATCTTGAAGGCCATTTCGTTCGAGTCAACATCGTGGTAGCTGCCGTCATAGAGAGTCGCCTTGAAGTCGACCATCTCATAGCCAGCCAGCACGCCGTTGTGCAGCGCCTCGCGGATACCCTGCTCCGTCGGCTTGATGTATTCCTTCGGAACCACGCCGCCACGAATCGCGTCGATGAACTCGAAGCCCTTGCCCGGCTCATTCGGCTCCAGGCGAATCTTGACGTGGCCGTAGTTACCCGAGCCACCCGTCTGGCGAATGTACTTGCCTTCCGCTTCGGATGCCTTGCGAATTGTCTCGCGGAAGGCCACCTTCGGTTCGCCCACATTCGCTTCGACCTTGTGCTCGCGTTTCATGCGGTCGACAAGAATTTCGAGGTGTAACTCGCCCATGCCGCTGATGATCGTCTGGCCGGAATCCTCGTCCGTGTGAACCTTGAAAGTCGGATCCTCATCTGCCAGCCGAGCCAGTGCAAGTCCCATCTTCTCCTGATCAGCCTTGGTCTTCGGTTCAACCGCAACGTGAATAACAGGCGCAGGAAAGGTGATGGCGCTCAGCGCGACTGGATGCTGCGGCGCGCACAGCGTATCCCCCGTCTTGAGATCCTTCAGGCCCACGCAGGCGCAGATATCGCCGGCATAAATCTCGGTAATATCTTCACGCTTGTTGGCGTGCATCTTGACCAGTCGGCCCACGCGCTCCGTCTTGCCCGTGCGCGGATTCAGAACCGTGTCGCCAGTCTTCAAAGATCCGGAGTAGAGGCGGATAAAGCTCAGCTTGCCGAACGGGTCGTTGATCAGCTTGAACGCCAGGGCAGAGAATGGAGCGTCATCCTTGGCTTCGCGGACAAGGACCACCGAATGATCCGAAGGATCGATACCCTCAACCGCAGGCACATCGAGCGGGCTCGGCAGATAATCCACCATCGCGTCGAGAAGCGTCTGCACGCCCTTGTTTTTGAAAGCCGTTCCGCACAGCACCGGGAAGACCTTCATGTCGATGGTCGCCTTACGCAGAGCCTTCTTCAGCTCTTCCGGAGTCGGCGTCTCACCTTCCAGAAACTTGTGCAGCATGTCGTCGTCGTTTTCGGCGACCGTCTCGATCAGCTGCATGCGGAAGGCTTCCGCCTTCTTTACCAGATCAGCCGGAACCTCTTCGATCGAGTACTTCGCGCCCATCGTCTCGTCGTGCCACACAATGGCACGCATCTCGATGAGGTCAACAACGCCCTTGAAATTCGCTTCCGCGCCAATCGGAATCTGGATCGCAACCGGACGAGCGCCGAGGCGCTTGCGGATGGTCTCGATCACATGCTCGAAATCAGCACCAGCCTTGTCCATCTTATTGACAAAGCAAATGCGCGGAACCTTGTACTTATCACCCTGCCGCCAGACGGTTTCGGTCTGCGGTTGCACGCCCGATACGGAGTCGAACAACGCAACCGCACCATCGAGCACGCGCAGCGAACGCTCGACTTCAGCAGTGAAGTCAACGTGACCCGGCGTATCGATGATGTTGATGCGAATGTTGTTCCAGGTGCAGGTCGTTGCAGCGGACGTGATCGTAATACCACGCTCCTGCTCCTGCTCCATATAGTCCATCGTCGCCGTGCCTTCATGCACTTCGCCGATGCGGTGCGTAATGCCCGTATAGAACAGAATGCGCTCAGTCGTAGTCGTCTTCCCGGCGTCGATATGCGCCATGATTCCGATGTTCCGGCAACGATTTAACGGTACTTGGCGAGCCACTGTCTCTTCTCTCTAGTTCTCTCGGGCCTTACCAGCCCAAGGTGTCAAATTGCTTCCAGGGCAACTTCAGCCCCGACTTTAACCACTTTCCTTAGTCAGCCCATACATGGCGCGCGAAGCGCGCGTCCGCCTGGACGGCCAGTCTTACCAGCGATAGTGCGCGAAGGCCTTGTTTGCCTCGGCCATGCGGTGAACGTCTTCCTTCTTCTTCATCGCAGCGCCGCGGCCATTCGCCGCATCCAGCAATTCGCTGGTCAATTTATCGATCATGCCCTTTTCGCCACGCGCGCGGCCGTAAGTCACCAGCCAGCGAATCGCCAGCGATGTACGACGCTCCGGGTTTACTTCGATCGGCACCTGGTAGTTGGCGCCGCCGACACGGCGAGTCTTCACTTCGAGCAGCGGCTTGCAGTTCTCAACCGCCTTCTTAAAGAGCTTCAGGGCTTCATCGCCGCCCTTCTGCTCGAGGTTTGTCATAGCGGTGTAGAAAATTCCCTGCGCGGTCGACTTCTTGCCGCCCCACATCATCGAGTTGACAAACTTCGTGACCAGCGTCGAGCCGTAAACCGGATCGGGGGCAACTTCCCGCTTCGCAATGTGACCTTTTCTCGGCATAGTTCCTAATCTCTCTTCAACTGCAATCTTGCTGATGATCCTTCGCGCCCGGCGCTCAGGATAACCGCGCCGGGCTCAGACGCCCGGCACACGGCTACTTCTTCTTGCCCGGTGCCGCCGCGCCAGCCTTCGCGCGCTTTGCACCGTACTTTGACCGGCTCTGCGTACGCTTCACCACGCCGACCGAATCGAGCGTGCCGCGCACGATGTGATAACGCACACCCGGCAGATCCTTCACACGGCCGCCGCGAATCAGCACAATCGAGTGCTCCTGCAGATTGTGGCCCTCACCTGGAATGTAAGAGGTGACCTCAATCCCGTTCGTCAGGCGAACACGGGCAACCTTGCGGAGTGCCGAATTCGGCTTCTTCGGCGTCTGCGTGTAGACGCGCGTGCAAACACCACGACGCTGCGGCGAACCCTGCAGAGCAGGCGAGGCTGTCTTGTAGTTCGGGGCCGTGCGCCCTTTTCTCACGAGCTGACTGAATGTAGGCAAACCAAACTCCTTACCAACTCAAAAACTCTTTACCGCCAGACGAGCTGCAACCCCGGCTCGCAACTTAACGAACAGCGCAAAAGTCCGCCATTCGCCCACGCGAAGTTCACGGTTACTGCTTCGCGTCTGTACTTCTTCAATCTCAGACGAGAATCAGGACGGTGGCCGCACGTTCCTTTGCCCCGAAAAGATCAGGGGCGAGAGAAAGCCGACTCCGTTTCGCTGATTCCGGCCTACATAGCCTTCCAAGGTGGAAGGTGTCGCAGGCACCGATGCGATTCGCCCATCTCATGAGCTCGATGGGGTTCGCAGATTTCTATCCACCAGCTTTCAGCCGTTTCCGGCTCGCATACTGGCTCTTTCTGCGAAGCTTGTTCATTCTATTCGCTCTCCGGGTTATACACACGAAGGGCAGGCTCATGGAACCTTCTAAGAGTACCAAGCTCTATTGTTTGAGTCAACAAACACCGCGAAAAATTCAGATTTTTCGCGCCTTTTTCACTCTTGTTCTTTCATTATGACATGAAAATTTGGCACTTTGGCGCATTACGCACGGAATGAGGGACCAATGGCAAACTTCACAGCGTGAAATATGGGTCATCTCACGGCGCAGAAACCATGCGAATAGCTCTGCTAACATCCCACACATATGTATTTTCGCAGTTCACTCAGGCTTCTCGCCTGTCTTTCGTCCACCGCCATCGCTTTGGCACAGGCGCCCACCACCTCTCCGGCAGCCGAACCGGCAAACGATCCGCGCATCAGCCAGATCCTCACCCAGTTAGAGGCTGTCCGCGCGCCGCACCAGACGGCCATTTCTCCGGACAGCCAATGGGTCGCCTGGGTTGTGAACGAAAAGGAAGGCGGCGCGGAGGTTGACGCCGCTCCGCTCAGCAATCCCGCTGCGGTTCATCGCATTACGGCCTGTACCGCCGGCGAAAAAGGCAATGAAAACGAGATTGCCTGGTCGCCCGATTCGCGCCATCTCGCCTTCTTCTCCAATTGCAACAGCGAACATCAGCAGAGCCTCTATCTCGCCGAGCCGGGTTCGAATCTCATCGCACATCGGCTGACCACGTTCCATGGATATGCCGACTCGCCGCAATGGTCTCCCGATGGCAAATTCATCAGTCTTCTCTATGTCGAAGACGCGACACGGCCGTCAGGCGCGCTTGCCGCCATGAAACCGCCCGCCGGAGTCATCGGCGTCGAAGGACTGGAAATTCAGCGCGTCGCCGCAGTGGACGTCGCTTCCGGGGAACTATCGCCGATTACGCCAGCCAATCTCCATGTCTACGAATTCAACTGGTCGCCCGATTCAATGCAGCTAGCCTATGTTGCCGCACCACCTCCAGGTGAAAACAACTGGTGGGTCGCCAAGCTATATACGCAAGCCAGACCTGTGCGCGCGGTCACGAAAGGTGGTCAGGTTCAGTTCGAGCAGGTTATTACCAGCCAGCCAAAGGTCATCGTCGACCCCACCAGCGGCAAAAGCCCGATCTTCGGTCTGCAACTCGCCGTTCCCCGCTGGTCGCCTGACGGCACGCAGATCGCCTTCATTGGCGGTCTCATGTCCGATCAAGGCTCAACCGGTGGCGATATCTATCTCGTGCCCTCAGGCGGGGGCGAACCGAGCAATGTCACACCCGGACGCAAGGCCAACCCTGCATGGTTTTTATGGATCGACGATCACACTCTCGGCATTTCCGAGATCACCGGAGGCTCGTCGCGCCTCTTCACATATGATCTTGCGACGAAAACAGATTCCGATGAGAACAGTCTCACGCTGCCTGAAAGTGTGGGATCAGGACAGCTGATGATGAGCGTTTCGGTCGCAAACGATCGTCAGATCGCGCTCATCCGCAGCTCGTTCGCAAACCCTCCCGAGGTCTGGGCGGGTCCGCTGCGCGACCTCAAACAGATCACCCACTACAACGACGACCTCAAACCCGCATGGGGCAAGGCCGAATCCGTCTCCTGGAAAAATGATGGCTTCGATGTGCAGGGATGGCTCATCCAGCCCGCCAACTACGACCCCGGCAAAAAATACCCGCTCATCGTCATGGTCCACGGCGGTCCGTCCTCAGCCGTCACACCGCACTGGCCCGGAACAGGCTTTAGCGGGCCGCCCTTTTCCGCGCTCGGCTACTTCGTCCTCATGCCCAACCCGCGCGGCAGCTATGGGCAGGGCGAGACGTTCACGCAGGCCAACCGCAAGGACTTCGGATACGGCGACCTCCGCGACATTCTGGCAGGTGTCGACACGGTTACAAAGAAATACTCCGTCGACCCCGAACGCGTCGGCATCACCGGCTGGAGCTACGGCGGCTTCATGACCATGTTCGCCGTCACCCAGACCAACCGCTTCCATGCTGCCGTCGCTGGAGCAGGCATCGCCAACTGGCAGAGCTACTACGGCGAAAACTCAATCGACCAGTGGATGATTCCCTTTTTCGGTGCTTCGGTCTATGACGACCCGGCCGTCTACGCCAAAAGTTCGGCGATCAACTTTATCCGCCGAGTCAAGACGCCAACGCTCGTCATCGTAGGCGACCGCGACGGGGAATGCCCCATGCCGCAGTCTTTCGAGTTCTGGCATGCATTACGCGATCAGCACGTACCCACCAAATTGGTGGTCTACCCCAATGAAGGCCATCACTTCGTTTCACGCGACCATCAACGCGATGTACTGGAGCGAGCTCTTAACTGGTTTGAGCAGTTCATGCCGGCGAATTAGGCCGCGAGCATCGCGGTCATCCACCGAACGCTCGATCTTTTTCTAAAGCTGAAGATCGAGCGGTGCTTTTGTTCCAGCGACACGAATCTCCTTCCCAGGGCGTGCCATCCAATCAGCGGCCTCCCTTCATTTTCTCTGTTGACGTAACGGGAACCTTGTGACAGATTAATGAGGCTGTCACATGATACCTACGCAACAACCTGCTTCTTTTTTCTGTCGTTGTTGATCTATCCCCGGCCCTTCTGCCGACGTTACTAATCCGTACAGTTCAGTATGTGGTGCCTACCTGTCACTACGCCCGTTGTCTTCCAGGCGGACGTACACACCCACCCCTACCCCACGCAGGAGATGGAATCCCTATGTTGCACAAAGTCAATCATTCAAGATGGACTCTGGCATCCAGTGCTGCACTTGCATGCACTTTACTTGCCGGCCCTGTACTCAATGCAGAAACGCAGATTGAGCGCCCGAAAATCGCAGATGTCTCTTCTGATCACGGTCCGGTTCAACCGTTTCAAGAGATCACCTTTACTGTGCACCTGAACATGCACAATCAGGGCGCCTTCGATAAAGCGTTGGAGGATCTCTACACCCCCGGTTCATCCACCTATCACCAGTGGCTAAGCAATGCTGAGATCGCCCGGTACGCGCCTTCAGCCGCTGACGTTGAAACTGTCAAGAAAGAGCTTCAATCGCATGGCCTTTCGGTTCTCTCAGTGAGTTCAGATAATCTCTCCATTCGCGCGCGCGGTCCAGCGACGAGCATCGAGAGCGCCTTCCAGACCCAGATCCACGAATTCGAGCGGCAGGGAAAGACATTTCACGCGAACGTGACCCCCGCAAGACTCGCCGGTCCGGCAGGCACGCTCGTGCACGGAGTCACCGGTCTTACCAGTTTCAATCTGAAACCTCTCATCAAGTATCAGATTGACCCCAGAACAGGGAAGAGACGCAGCGCTCCGGTCAAGCTGCCTGCCAGCAGCAAGCAGGCCGGCGGTGGTTTCTCGAGCATCGCGACCAACAACTGTTTCAGCAGTCCGGGAGCGGTTTCCCTCACAACCGAGGGAGCCACTCTTCCGGTCGGGCAGTACTTCGGCAACCTCTACGACAACAGCACTCTGATCTGCTCCTGGACCCCATCTCAGCTACAGGCGCACTATGGTTTGAATGCGGCCTACAGCGCGGGTCTGGACGGCACCGGAGAAACCGTTGTCATCGTAGATGGTCCGACCGATGGCACCCAGCTGACGAGCGATCTGGCTCTCTTCTCCAGCCAGGCCGGTCTGCCGGCTACCAACTCCTCTAACTTCACGGTTCTCTATCCTGACGGAAAACCCTCCCCGCTCTCTCTTGAAACGGACAACTGGCAGGACGAAGCGTCTCTGGACGTAGAGTGGGTTCATTCCATCGCTCCCAAGGCAAAGATTGTGATCGAAATCATGCCGACGGAAGACTGGACCGAGTTTGAATTCGCGATCGACAATGCCCGGCAGAACAAGCTTGGCAACGTTATTTCCAACAGCTACGGACTTCCTGAACAACTCTTCGGAGCCTTTACCGTTCAGGGTTTCGAACAGGTGCTCAAGAAAGCTGCAGCAGCCGGTATCGCAGTGAACTTCTCCAGCGGCGACGGTGGCGATGAGGGTACTGGAGCGCCGAATCTCGGTGGAGCGCTCTACCCGTCAACCTCAGCTTATGGCACGGCTATTGGTGGAACCAGTATCGGTATCCCCAATGGCACAACCAGCGGTGCGGAAATCGGCTGGGGGAATAACGTCACCTTCCTGTCGTTTGCCCTGAATAGTGTGCTCGATCCACCGGAGCCGCTGGGCCTCTACGGTGGCGCAGGTGGCGGAGTAAGCACGTTCATTGCTAAGCCTTCCTGGCAAAAATCTTTCTCGGGAACCGCGCGATCCGTGCCGGACATTTCTGCTCTCGCTGATCCCTTTACCGGTGTCGTCTTTACCGAATTCGGTGATGCCGAAGCAGGTATCGGGGGAACCAGCCTTGCATGCCCGATCTTCTCCGCCATCTGGGCTCTGGCAGACCAGAAGGCAGGCAAGTCTCTGGGGCAGGCCGCTCCTCTGATTTACAAACTCCCCACTGCCGCCATCAACGATGTCGTGACTGTCAGCAGCCCAACCAACGTGGCTGGCATCGTCTTCGACTCAGCTGGCGCTACCTTCTACTCCTCTGACACGCTGCTTGCCCCGCTCGATACCACCACGCAGTATTTCAGCAGTGCATGGAACCTGGGTGGAGGCGAATACGTTGATCTCAGTTTTGGCACGGATTCATCGCTTACTGTCACGCCAGGCTGGGACAATGTAACCGGTTTGGGCGTTCCTAACGGCCTCACCTTCATCAAAGATGCTGCAAAGGCCAAGTAGTCCCTTTCGCAGTCATAACAGCAGAAAGCGGCAGGCGAACGATCAGCCTGCCGCTTTTCTACTGTCCTTTGATTGCGCTGCATTGTATTCTGACAATCTCGGGGACCTTCTTCTCTGTTTTCGATGGCTGCAATGATGGTTTCCTTTCCTCCGCGCGGGTTTTCTTGGAGCCCCTGTCCGCCACCCTCCCTTGCTGAAGTGCCGTCAAACTTTTACACTCGAACTTCGGAACTATATCCTTGGAAAGACTCCCAGAGGATCTCTGGCAGTAACAACCGTCTGCGTGGTGCGTCCACATAGACGGGGAGGTTTCATGCAGCGGTTTTTCGCCCTGATTGCTTTATTTATTCTCTCGGTTCCCGTCGGTATTTCCATCGCAGGTTGCGCCGGCTCCAACCCCAACGATTTTTGCATCAAGAACGGCTTCGGTTACGGCCAGAAGGTAACGGACCTCGATCACATCAATCTTGGGCCAGCATCCACAGGCATTTCGCTGGCCTATGGGCAGACCGGCCAGGTGAATCAGCCTACGGGCTTTAACTGCAATGGCGGCACCGTCAGCGTGGCGCATTACGTCTACGGCAGCACGAATCTCAATATCGCTGACATTAATCCGTCCACGGGCGCCGTCTGCGCCGGGACCTGGAACCGCCTCAGCGCCTCCGGAATTCCGGATTTCACCATCTGCACGCCGCCGACAGAGCCAGGCGTAGCGCAGGTAACGGCCAGCGCCTCCGCCGTCTCCAGCAATCCGGTAAGCGTCTATATACATCCACCGATTACGGCCATCACGATCCCGTCGCAGACAGCATGCGTTTCGCAGAATCAAGTGCTCACGAATCCCCAGACAGGCGCGCAACAGCCATTGACCGTCGGGACCAATGTCTTTGGACCGGATGGCGCGCTGATCCCGTCTCAATTTGTCGGCACCGTCACCTACACTCCCGTCAACGCCACCATCGTCACCATCAACAATACGACGGATACAAACAGCACCAACCCGGTAAACGGCCTTGCCACAGCACTTCAGCCCGGCTCAACCGTAATCAACGCGAGCATCTCCGGAGTGACTTCCGCCGCCGGATACTTCTTCACCTGCCCGCCAAAAAGCATCAATCTCACCCTCAACGGGTCCACCGGCATTCCAACTCCGGTCACGGTCGCCGCAAGCAGTCCACAGAATCTGACTTCGACCATTACAGACAGCACCGGGGCAACCATCAGCGGCCTTGCGCTCGACTACACTTCGACCCAACCGAAACAGATTGTCGTCAGCAGCGCCGGTACGGTGACGCCAAGCTTTCCGACCACAACCACCGTCTCAGCCATCTGCCAGCCCGGTACCTGCAACCCTGCCCCCGTGAACATCATTGGCCAGCTTGGCACAGGCTTGCCGGTCACCAGCAACAAAGTGATTGTCAATTCCCCGGGGCGCAGCAGCACCAAGCTGTGGCTGGCTTCGCCGCAGTCCTCTTACTTCACGCCGATTGATCTGACGGCCACCGGTGCGCCTGTGCCGGTCAAGCTGCCTTACATTCCGAACTCCATGGTCCTCGATCAGGCTGGCGGCAATCTCTACTTCGGCAGCTACCACGAGCTGATGGTTTACAGCGCGGCGACAAATACGCTCAGCAAGGAAGATCCCAATGTGCCGGGCGTCGTGCTGGCCGTCTCTCCGGACGCCTCCACTGCCGTCATCAACGATCAGATCAACCAGACCATCTATCTCTACAATGAGAGCAAGAGCACCTTTACCAGCATTGGCGGACTTGCCACGCGTGCCCAGTACTCGCCCGACGGCAAAAACCTTTACATCATCGGCCCGAATAATTTCTACGTCTTTAACGCGGCTACAGGCTGGAGTACCTATTCGAATACCAACGGGGGCTCCAACGTCTGCACCGCAACGCAGCTGAACAACAACAACGATCCGACAAAGTTTGATCCGTTCTGCTCGCCGGACATCACTGTCGCCATTCCCAGCATTGGCCCGTTCTTCACCGGTTCGAATACCGCGGCGAATGGCTTCTGCCCCAACACTACGGTGACTCCTCCGATCTACTATCCCCCCGCCGCGAGTGTACAAATTGCCACGGACCACCTGACTGCGACCAATGATGGCAATCACATCCTTGGCGCAACCGCAAGCCCCGCGCAGATTGCCGACATCTCCGTCAACATACCGACAGGGGCATGCCCGGCGAACAATCAAGGCATCCGGCTCCAGCAAGGTACGGGCACCAATCCAGGTGACTACAGCATCAACACGACGGCGTTGAGCAATATCTCCCCATCCGAGATCAACCAGGTGATTTCTTCGCCTGCTTCGACCATCGCGTTCATCACCTACAACGCCGCCAGCGCAAGCGGTCTGCTGCCAGCCTACACACCATCGACCACCTTCGGAACCGCAGGCACACTCGCGAATGTGCAGCTCTCAACCGGGGCGCAGGCTCCCATCTCAGGCGCTTTCAGCCCTGACGATTCAACCTTTTTCGTCGGAACCTCGGGCGACAATCTTTTGCACTTCGTGGATGTCCCCAGCCTCACCGACACGCAGACGATCGATCCCAGATTGCCGTCATGCGTTGTCTCTCCGTCGAATGAAAATCCCGTATGTACGACGAACTCTACCGTGCCTGTGCAATTTATCGCTGTCTTGCCGCGCACCACAACATAACCCCACTCGAATCTCCACCGGAAAAGGCCCGCGGTTTTCACCGCGGGCCTTTTCTTTTGTCCCATGCCATAACAAGTGAGAGCGCCTGCGTTCATCTCATTTTCACCTTGTTTTCACAGTATCTTCAGAGTTAACCTTTAGCGTTTTTATAGTTACGCCTAAGTTCACACTTTGCTACGCGTACATCCTGTTTTTTTCAGCACGTATCAATCTGATTTCCGATGAGGCCGACTATGAAGAACCTACTTCCCTGGGCATGGTATCGTTACACCTTGCTCTTTGCTGCTTCCCTCTTCCTCGGTATGTCTGTCTCTGCACAGGTCAATACCGCCAGCCTTTCCGGTCTGGTTACTGATCCGAGTGGCGCAACCATTCCAGCGGTCACCGTCAGCGTGACAAGCCCTGCCACTGGCTATGCCCGCACCGTTACCACCGATAACGCGGGCTACTATTCTTTTCAGAATCTGCCCATTGGGCAGTACAGCCTTCGCGTTGAATCGGCAGGCTTTACTACAGCGACGGAAAATGTAACTCTCAATGTTGCAGAAAAGAGTCGCCGCGATTTCTCGCTGCAGATCGGCTCGGCGCAGCAGACCGTCGAAGTACAGGCACAGGCAACCGGCCTCTCGCCGGATGATGCATCCATCGGCACGGTCGTTGATTCGCACACGATCGAGCAGACTCCACTCTATCTGCGCAACTGGGATGACCTGCTTCGCATCGTTCCTGGTGTGCAGATCAGCCGCTTCACCCAGCAAAGCGGCGCTACTTCTGCCGGCCGAACAGGCGATTTCAACGTCAACGGCATCCATTCGCTGCAGAATAACTTCATCCTCGACGGCATCGATAACAATACCTTCTCGGAAAACGTGCAGGAGCTGAGCACAGAATCTGCGCACCCCTCGGTCGATGTCATCGCCGAATTCAACGTCATCACCAATCCCTACTCGGCTGAATACGGACGCGCTCCCGGCGCTGCCGTCTCCGTCAACACCAGGAGCGGCACCAACCAATTCCACGGCCTCGCGTATGAATATCTGCGCAACAACTTCTTTGACGCCAACGACTTTATCTCCAACCGCAGCCACCTGCCCAAACCGGAAAACAATCAGCACCAGTTCGGCGGCAGCTTCGGCGGCCCGATCCTGCGGAACCGCCTCTTTGGCTTCTTCAATTACGAAGGAACGCGCATTAAGCAGGGCGTATCGCGTACTACCACTGTGCCTCTCGACAACGAGCGCATCGGCGATTTCAGCCCTGCAACCGGCGCGCGCGTCGGCGTCAAATATCCCACCATCTATGACCCGACCACCGGACAGCCCTTCTTCAACAACCAGATTCCGCAGCAACGTATCGATTCATCCGTTGCCAAGCTCATTGCGCTGTTCCCTGAACCGAATGCCCCCGGCGAATTGAATAACTTTGTCCGGAACGCATTAGCTGAGGACAACAACGACAGCTATAACGGCCGCGTCGATTGGACGCCGACTCAAAGCGATACGGTCTTCGGCCGCTACAACTACGCCAATCGCTTCCGCTTCATTCCCGGTTACCTCGGAGGACTCGCCGATGGCAGCAGCACTTCCGCGTGGGGCCGTCAATACCTCAAAAATCACAGCTTCGTTCTCGGCTGGACGCATCTCTTCAACCAGGGCATTGTGAACGATTTCCGCTTTGGCTGGGTGCGTAATTACTCATTCGCCGAACAAGATCCGTTTGCTCTTACACAATTTGCAGGCGACTTCGTTCCCGGTATCCCCATCAACCCAGCCGTCGGTGGCGGCGTCCCACTCACCACTTTCACGAACTTTGCTTTTCTCGGGTCACCTGACTTCCTGCCCAAACAGCAGGTCCCGCAGCAGTTCCAATACAACGACACGCTTTCGCTCATCCACGGACGCCACACGTTCAAGATCGGCGCCTCGCTCTATGCGCCCATGCGCAATCTCTTTCAGGACGAGCCCGGCATGCGCGGCGACCTCACCTTTACCGGCATCTTTACCTGCCAGCGCAATGCCTCCAGCCAGTGCGTCTCTAACACCGGCTTTTCCTACGCCGACGGCCTGCTCGGACTGGTGCAAAGCAACCAGCTCACCAACGTCCACTTCGTCGATCAGCGCTATTGGATGGCATCCGGCTTCTTTGAAGACGACTGGAAGGTTACACCCAAGCTCACCCTCAACCTCGGCCTGCGGTATGACTTCTCCACCCCCGCGCTCAACGGGAGCAATCAAATGGCGAACTTCGATCCTAATGCGGGAGCGCTGGTCTTCGCCCGCTCCGGAGGTTTGAAGTCCCGCTCGCTGGTCAATCCGAACTATAAGAACTTCGGCCCGCGCTTTGGATTCGCCTTCTCGCCTGACCAGAAGACCGTTCTGCGCGGCGGCTACGGCATCTACTACACGCTCTTTGAGCGCTACGGCAGCGAAAATCAACTCGCTCTGAACCCGCCATTCCTTATCAACAAGACCCAGTCTGCCGCCTCCACATCGACCACGCCGGTGATGATCGCGCAGCAGGGTTTTCCAGAAAATTTCCTCGATCCATCTTCCATCGACCTGAATAATCTCACTTCGTTCCACATCCGCGCAGTCAATCCTGACGATCCTGCACCTTACGTGCAGCAATGGAGCCTTGGGGTACAGCGCGCTATCGGTTCGGATTGGACGGCGGACATCAACTACGTCGGCACTAAATCCACGCGCCTCGACATCATTCGCAACTACAACCAGCCGTTTATCTCCGGCAACACGGTGCAGACTACGACAAACAGCGCCGGAAAGACGGTACCGGTCATTCCTTTCTCGAACTTTGGCTGGATCGAATACACCGATCCGATCGGCTACGGCAACTACAACGCCTTGCAGGCCAGCTTGATTCGCCGCTTCCAGAACGGACTGAGCGTCCGCACTGCATACACTTACTCTCACAGCCTCGACAACGCGCCCGAAGAGCTCGAAACAAACTCTGGGTACGCGCCAAATGGACGCGATCCGGCCTCATGGTATGGTTCCAGCGATTTCGATGTCCGCCAGCGCGTCTCTGTGAGCTATGTGTATGAGCTTCCCTTTGGTCGCGGAAAACAGATGCTGAATCACGGCCCAATGTCCTGGATTCTGGGCAACTTCCGCACCTCCGGTGTCTATACCTTCTACTCCGGACATCCATTCACGGTAAACGCAGGTGGCACGCTGGGCAGCGCTCTCGATCCCTTCGGTGACGCCACGGCCACGCCTTACGTCATTGGAAAGCCGCACATTGTCGGCGATCCTACCTGCTGGTTCTACGCTTCACAGAACAGCGCATGCGGCACGCTGGCCCCGGGTCAGACAGACGCTTATGCCCTGCCGCTGGCTGGACAATTCGGCAACAGCGGACGCAATACACTTGTCGGACCTCACACCAACGTTTTTGATGCAGCCCTGCTGCGCGAGTTCCCCATCGAACCCGTCAATATCGAATTCCGCTGGGAGGTTTTCAACGTAACCAACACACCGTTATTCGGTCAGCCGAACAACAACTTCAGCAGCAACGCCGCGGGCAGCATCACTACTCTTTCCGGCGATCCGCGCGTGATGCAATTCGCCTTACGCCTGTCGTTCTAAGCAAACAAAGGGCCTGCAGACAATGCAGGCCCTTTGCGCAATACCCTAAGATTTATTGGTTGTGTCATTCCTGAGCGAGTGCGCAGCACGGAGTCGAAGAGCCTGTCCTGAGCTGAGCCGAAGGAACCTGCTTCTTCGCTCTCGGATGCCACGGACGCTATCAGAATAAAATGAATTGCCGATGACAACAAAAACACGCGCAAGCGCTCTCTCTTTATTTCTTTGTTTGGGTCTCTTCTGCATCGTTACCCTCCACGCCCAGGTGCCCTCCAAACCCGACGTCATCCTCAAAGGCACAATCTCCGGCCAGCAAAACAACTCCTATGTCGAAGCCCCCTTCACGGTGCCCGCTGGAATCGTATCTATTACAGTTACATTTCGTTACACAGAAAAAGAGCAGCATACCGCGCTCGATCTCGGACTTTTCGATCCCGAGCGTTTTCGCGGCTGGAGTGGCGGCAACAAAGATCACTTCACAATTAGCACCACCAATGCCACGCCATCCTACCTGCCCGGTCCGCTCCCTCCCGGTCAATGGAAACTCATCATTGGCGTCCCCAACATCCGGCAGGCCGTCACATCAAACTACGAAGCGGACATTTCCTTCGCGCGTGGAACATCAACATCAACCGTTTCTTTCGCAGACTCACCTCTGCGCACAGGCCCCGCCTGGTATCGCGGCGATCTGCATATGCACACGGCGCACAGCGACGGCAGCTGCCTGAGCCAGAGCGGCCGCAAAGTTCCATGCCCCGTCTTCCTCACCGCTGAAGCAGCCACGGCGCGCGGACTCGACTTCATCGCCGTCACCGATCACAACACCATCTCGCATTACGACGCTCTGCGCGAACTGCAGCCCTATTTCGACAAGCTTCTCTTCATCCCCGGACGCGAGATCACCACCTTCTGGGGACACGCAAACCTCTTCGGCCCAACAGAATTCGTCGACTTCCGCGTTGGCACCACCGTCCCATCCATGCAATCGCTCTTCGAGCAGGCCGACACCATGCACGCCATCCTTTCCATCAACCACCCGAATGCACCCACCGGAGAAATCTGCATGGGGTGTGGATGGACGCCGAAAGAAACAATCGATCCGCATCTGATCCAAGCCGTAGAAGCCGTCAACGGAGGCGCAGAGGAAGGCCAATACTCCGGCATCAGTTTCTGGGAAAAGTATCTGAATCAGGGCTATCGCATCACCGCTATCGGCGGCAGCGACAACCACAATGCATCATCACCCGCCGGCACGAGGAGCGCCATCGGCAGCCCAACCACAGTGGTCTACGCCAACGACCTGTCCGTCACTTCCTTGCTCGATGCTATCCGCAAAGGCCATGTCTTCATCGATCTCAGCGCCTCGCGTGATCGACGACTCGAAGTCTCCGCCGAAGACGGCAGCCAAAAGGCGATCATGGGAGACGCACTGCAAGCTCCCTCAGACTCGACCATCCAGGTATCCACGCACGTCGTCGCCTGCGCCGGAAACCAGCTTCGCTTCCTGCTCGACGGCCAGCCTGTCCCGTCTCTTCAATCCACCATCGCGCAAGCAGACCAGACCATCGCCCTCACATTCCCGGCAGACGGCAAAAAGCACTGGCTACGCCCCGACGTCGTCACCCCCGAAGGCAAATTGATCCTCCTCGGCAACCCCATCTATCTCAACTACACGGAAGAGCAAAAATGAAAATTTCTGGTTCAGACTTGTTGGTCTCGCAATCTCCCCAACATGCTGTCATCCTGGGCGAAGCGCAACGCAATGGAGCGAAGTCAAAGAATCTGCTGTTTGCGAATCTTGCCGCGATATTACTCTTCTGTTTCCTTCAAATGACTCCGGCACTCTTCGCGCAAAATGCAGCTCATCCCGGCGCACGCACGGTCATGGACGCGCACAATTGCTACCCTTACTTCGAGTGGTGGTCCGATCGCATCGAGCGCGCGCTCTCGGCAGACACGCCCCTCGCTATCGAGCAGGACCTTGGCTGGTATACCGATCCGAAGACCGGGAAATCCTGGTCCATCGTCACGCATGGAATGCCCGGCTTCGGCAACGAACCAACCATGAAGCAGTACTTCTTCGAGCGTGTACGCCCCATCGTGGAGCAGGCATTACGCGACGGCAATCATGGTAACTGGCCGCTTATCACCCTCAACCTCGACTTCAAAACGGAAGAGCCAGAGCACCTGCGCGCTGTGCTCGCGCTCCTCAATGAATATCGTGACTGGCTCACAACCGCTCCACGCACAGCCGACGATGCAACCACGCAGCCGCTCGACGTGCGACCTATCCTCGTACTCACCGGCGAATCCGATGCCCAGCAAAAAGTCTTCTACGATGAAATCCCCGTCGGCAGCAAGCTCCTCGTTTTTGGAGCCGCGCACACCAACGAGAAAAACCCGATGGCGGCTCCCGAGGTCCTCGAACCTGCGCACGCTACCAACTACCGCCGCTGGTGGAACAATCCCTGGAACGTTGTCGAGCAGGGCGGTCAGACGAAAGCAGGCGAGTGGACGAAGGAAGACAACCTGCGCCTGCGCTCGCTCATTGAACACGCTCACCAGAACGATCTGTGGATTCGCTTTTACACCCTCGATGGTGTCGACAAGAAAGAAGACTTAAGCTGCCACGGCTGGTTCAGCAGCTATAACTTCGGATCGCTCTCTGCCGCCGAAGCGCGCTGGCGCGCCGCACTCGAAGCGGGAGTTGATTACATCGCCAGCGACCAATACGAAACGCTGGGCAAAATGATTAAGGAAAATACCAAAAAACACTAAAGTGTAGCCAAGGCAACCGTTATCGGCTGAATCGACCCTCAGGAAATGCGCCCAGGCGCGCGACAATAGGCGCAGCCATGCTGCGACTCCAGGCCGCGCGTCTCCGCCTCTTTGAAACGTTCATCCATATCGCGATTCGCCACAGGCCGGAAGAGCCCGCGCATCTTGCCACAGGCCGCCGCGGTGAACTTGCCGCCTTTTTCTATCTGCGTCGCCAGGGATACATCATTGTCGCGCGTGGCTGGCGCTCAAGCCGCCTGCGCGGCGACATTGATCTCATCGCTTGGGACAAGGACACTCTCTGCTTCATCGAAGTCAAAACTCGCACCACCCGCGACGTTGCCACCGCCGAGGCCGCAGTCGATGAAGACAAACGCCGCACGCTGCGCCGTCTTGCCCGCAACTACATGCGCCAGCTTCCCCAAAAAGATGCTGCCGCACGTTTCGACATCTTGTCTATCTACTTTGAAAAAGAAAAGACCGCGGAATTTGAGCTCTTCCGCGGCGCATTCGATTGGTCCTAGAGCAAACTGCGCTCCTATAGAATTTGTCATCCTGAGCGCAGCAAACCCTGAGCGTCGCGAAGGGGAAGCGCAGTCGAAGGATCTGCTTTCACCACCGCTGCCGCACTGTCTACTATTTTGGAAACCGGTCAGCCCTGCGCGTCTTTGTACTCTTCATACCAGGCCATCTGAATCGCTTCCAGCTTCGACTCATTCGACTTCGCCGGATCATCGGCAAAACCATCTAACTCAGTTACGTATTTGTGAAGATCAGTAAACCGCACGGCCAGCGGATCAAGCTCAGGAAACTTTTCCTGTAATTGAATCCCAATCTCTTCCGCATCATTCCAGAGAATCTCACGAGCCATCTTCAATTCCTTATATACCTGATTTTGTCATCCTGAGCGGCGTGCGAAGCACGAAGTCGAAGAGCCTGCCCTGAGCCTGCCGAAGGGACCTGCTTTTCTCTCACCCAGGCAGTTGCTGAGAAATTACTTCTCCTCGGCCAAAGCCAGCGGCTTTCCTTCGGAAACATAATTCCGGTTCCACTTCGGAATCTCAACCACGTAACTGCCCGGCTTGGTAATCACCGCCTGGCAGCCCAACCGCGAATTCAACTGCAGATCGGCCGCCATGTCCAGGCGATCCAATTCATCATCATCGGCTTCGCTCAAGCCTTCCGCGCCCTCTTTCGTCCAGAGATGGCAGGTCGTGCACGCGCACACTCCACCACACGCATGGTCCAGAAAAATCCCATAGTTCTCCGCCACATCGAGAAACGACATCGGCTTGCCATGATGATCGTACGGCATCGTGCCCAACTCGAACTCAACCGTCCTGCCCTCGGGCATAAACGTCACACGCACCATGTTGGGCGCTGGTGGCTTGCTCAAATCAATTGCTTGCTCAGTCTTCACTTCACTCATAACTTTTCATCAACTATAAATCCGGGAGGCCCGGTGCCGGGTGCCTGCCCCCATCCGTTCGCCCTATTTGCGAAAGGATGGGAATCATAACTCTAATTCTTGCTGATCTCCGCAGGCGCAAACGGATGCGGCGCCGTCGGACCCTCACCCAGCTTATCCCCCGCAGAATCCATCGTCTCACCCTGGATCGCGCTCGACACAGCGGCATCCATCATCAGTTCCGCAAATCGTCGCGTCGCCTTGTCCAGCGCCTCGGTTCCGGCACGCAGCGCCTTCAAATCATCGCCCTGCTTCAGGACAAATAGCTCGTCTTTCAGCAGCCCGATTTGCGCACGTTCTTCCTCAGTCAACTGCTGCCACGCTGGATGCTTCGGAGCCTTCTCCACCGCAGTCAAAATTGTATCCGCCTCATTGCGCGCTTCAATCAGCTGCCGCTCCTGGAGGTCGGCTTCGGCGTTGTCGAACGAATCGAGAATCATTGATTCGACCTGCTCATCCGTCAGTCCATACGTTGGCTTGACTTCAATTTCTGCTTCTTTCCCAGACCGTTGTTCTCGCGCTGAAACATGCAAAATACCATTCGCATCGATCAGAAACTTCACTTCGATGCGCGGCAGCCCCGCCGTCATCGGCGGAATCCCTTTCAGATCAAAGCGCGCCAGCGACCGGCAGTCCTTCGCCATTTCACGCTCACCTTGCACCACATGAATTGCGACATTTGTCTGCCCGTCCACGCCCGTCGTGAAATGTTCCGTAGCCGATGCCGGAATCGTCGAGTTGCGCTGAATAATTTTGGCAACCACTCCACCAAGCGCTTCAATGCCGAGAGATAGCGGCGTCACATCCAGTAGCAGCATATCTTCGGTGGCTTTCGAGCCCCCGCCGAGAATATTCGCCTGCACCGCAGCGCCCAGCGCCACCACCTCATCCGGATTCAGCTCCGTATGCGGCTTCTTCCCGCGCTGGCCGAGGTGAAAAACGTTATCGGTCAGCGTCTGCACTGCCGGAATCCGCGTCGATCCGCCAACCAGCACCACTTCGTCAATCTGCTCCGGCGTCACGCCCGCATCTTTCAACGCCTGCTGGCATGATCCGATGGTCCGCTCAATGACCGGACGAATAATCTGCTCAAAAGCCTCGCGCGGCAATTCGCGCTGATACTTCTGCCCATCCGGCAGATCCACGCTGATGCGCGCAATCTGCTCCGATGACAATGCAATCTTCGCCGCAATCACTTCTTTGCGAATCGCCTGCACTGTTTCAGCGCTGCTGCGCACATCGATCCCTAGCTCACCCTGAATGTCATCAATCGCAATCGCAATCAGCAGATTATCGATATCGTCTCCGCCAAGATGCGTATCGCCATTGGTGGCGATGACTTCAAAGATGCCGTCCTGCAATTTCAGAATGGAGATATCGAAGGTCCCGCCACCAAGATCGTAGACGGCCACAATGCCTTCCTTCTCGCGATCGAGACCATACGCCAGCGCCGCCGCCGTAGGCTCATTCACCAGCCGCAGCACTTCAAGCCCGGCCATGCGGCCCGCATCTTTCGTCGCCTGCCGCTGCGCATCGTTGAAGTACGCCGGAACCGTGATCACAGCCTTCGTGACCGGGGCGCCGAAATAGCGTTCAGCATTTTTCTTCAACTGGCGCAGCACGTAGGCGGAAATCTCAGGCGGAGTAAATTCCGCATTCTCAGAGTCCGGGCCCAGCTTGATGCGCAGCACTTCGCCGCTCTGCAGATCGTCTGCAAGATGAAACGGAAAGAGCTTCAACTCCTCGCGCACATCGTCCACGCCGCGTCCCATCAGCCGCTTCACGGAATAGATCACGCGATCCGGCGTCTGGATCAGATACTGCCGCGCACCATTGCCGACGACAAACTTCCGCTGTCCATCCGTCGCCAGTGCAACGACAGAAGGCAGGAGGTTCAATCCATCCTCGCCAGGAATGACCACTGGCTTTTCGCCCTGCATAAACGCGACGAGCGAGTTGGTTGTGCCTAAATCAATTCCGACGATGCGTTCTTCTGCCATGCTCAATTCCATATCAGCGCTAAAAGCAGCACTCAACTAGTATTTGTCATCCTGAGCGAAGCGCAGCGGAGTCGAAAAACCTGCTTTTCGCTTCAATTGCCACAATATGGGTGCCCCATCATTTCGCGCTCTTCGCGAAAGGGTGGGATCGCTAACCGCCCAGCGCCTCATTCACATCGCGCACCAGATTCCGCACGTACCGTCTGCGATCGAGCAGCGCCACCATTTTGTCCTTCGCATCCGCCAGCGCTGCTTCATTCGGTGCATCCAGCGCCACATCCCACTTCGCCCACAAGTCCTGTAGTTGCGTATCAGATGCAGCCATCTGTCCTTCGAACTGCGCCTTTGCCTTGACCAAATCCTGCCGAAGATGCGGATCATCCTCGCCCATCTTCTGGTTCATCCGCATCTCTTCGAGCTGCATATTCAATTCAAAGACTTCTTCCAGAAGATCCGGCGGCATACGCGACTCTTTCTTCGCGCCATTCTCTGAAGACTTGTCCTGCTCAATCTCGACGCCTTCGAGCTTCAGCAGATACTCCGTGCGCGTGATCGCATTCTTCAGTGTGCGATATGCGTCGTTCAGCAGCGAGGTCTGCTCCAGGCTCCACTGCTGCTCCTGCTCGCTCGCCCGTGCATATACATCCGGATGCAGCTTGCGGCTTAGCTTGTAAAACCCGCGCTCCAGCGCCGACGTATCAATCGCCAGTTTCCTCGGCAGCCCGAATACGTCAAAGTACGTCACGCCCGCCGCCGGAGCCTGCACCTTCCCGCACACATCGCAAAATGGCGCACCCGCAGCCAACGCAGAGCCGCACGACCAGCAGGCCGTCTTCACGGATTGTTGCTCAACAATTTGCATGGCAAAAGAAGAAAATCCGCTCTATCGAGCGGATTCTCGTATCAGGCGGAAAACGACGATCCGCAGCCGCAGGACTTCGTCGAGTTTGGATTGATGAAGTTGAAGCCCTGGCGCATCAGCGTTTCTTCGTAATCCAGAATCATGCCGTGCAGATAAATAAACGACTTTGGATCAACGAACACCCGCATGTCTTCAAATTGATAGATGCGGTCCCGTTCACGCGGCTGCGTATCGAAGCGAATATTGTATGAAAGGCCCGAGCAGCCGCCGCCCTGAATGCCGAGCCGCAAACCGCCCTCGCTCGGCGAAATGCCTTCCTTCGCCATCGCCACGCGGATGCGCTTCAAGGCGCGCTCCGTCACCTGCACGCCCTTTTGATTCGGCGTCAGATTCTCGGCATTTAGCACAGTTAACTCAGCACTCATCGTCCCATCCCAGTCACAAACACGGTGCCCCACCCTTCGCATTGCGAAGGACGGGAAGCACAATTCTTACTGCGCCGTTACTGTCTGCGCTACGTTCGCACCTTCAACAGCATTCTTCTTCTTCCAGTCGCCGATGGCCGCGCGGATCGCGTCCTCAGCCAGTACCGAGCAGTGAATCTTTACCGGTGGCAACGAAAGCTCTTTCACGATATCCGTGTTCTTGATCTCAAGCGCTTCCTCAACCGTCTTACCCTTCACCCACTCTGTCGCCAGCGAAGACGAAGCGATCGCCGAGCCGCAGCCGAAGGTTTTGAACTTGGCTTCTTCAATCACCTGCGTCTCCGGATTCACTCTGATCTGCAGGCGCATCACGTCGCCGCACTCCGGCGCACCCACCAGACCCGTGCCCACTTCCTGGCTGCTCTTGTCCATCTGCCCAACATTGCGCGGATTATTGTAGTGGTCAATTACCTTATCGCTATATGCCATTTTGATCTCCTGTGATCCTGCTTCTCTGCCTGTAAATCCCTACGAATACCTGTCATCCTGAGCGTATCTGTCATCCTGAGCGGAGCGAAGGATCTACTTTTCCTCGCCTTCCGCGCAGCAGCGTGCTCCTTAGTGCGCCGCCCACTCAATCTTCGTCAGATCGATACCTTCTTTCACCATCTCGTACAGCGGTGAAAGCTCACGCAGCTTCTGCACAATGTCAATCACCTTGTCGGCCACATAATCCACTTCGGCCTCGGTGTTAAAGCGTCCCAGTCCAAAACGAATCGAGCTGTGCGCGACATCGTCGCCCAGTCCCAAAGCCTTCAATACATATGATGGCTCAAGTGTCGCAGAGGTGCATGCCGATCCGCTCGAAACTGCAATATCGTTAATCCCCATCAACAGCGATTCGCCCTCAACATAGACGAAACTCATGTTCAGGTTGCCGGGCAGCCGGTGCTCCCACGAACCATTGACGTGGATGTAGTCGAGGTTCGACTCAAGCTTCGCTTTCAGCTTGTCGCGCAGAGCGCGAAGCCGCTTGTCCTCGCTCGCCATCTCTTCGCGAGCAATCTCGCAGGCCTTGCCCAGTCCTACAATGCCTGGGACATTGAGCGTGCCCGACCGCATGCCGCGCTCATGGCCGCCACCGTTGATCTGCTCAGAGATCTGCACGCGCGGGTTGCGCCGGCGAACATACAGCGCTCCTACACCCTTCGGCCCGTAAATCTTGTGCGCGGAAAGCGAGAGCACATCGATATTCATCGCGTTCACATCCACCGGAACCTTGCCCAATGCCTGCACCGCATCCGTATGGAAGATCACGCCCTTCTCGCGGCAGATCTTGCCGATCTCCGCCACCGGCTGGATCACGCCAATCTCGTTATTGGCAAACATGATCGATACCAGGATCGTCTTGTCGTCGATCGCGCGCTTCAGGTCTTCCAGGTCGATCAGCCCATCCGCCTTTACCGGCAAATAGGTCACACGGAAACCGGCCTTTTCCATACGCTTACAGGTATCCAGCACAGCCTTGTGCTCCGTCACCTGCGTGATGATGTGGTTGCCGCGCTCGCGGTACATCTCCGCGACGCCCTTGATCGCCAGGTTATTCGACTCGGTCGCGCCCGAGGTAAAAATGATCTCTTTCGCGGTTGCGCCAATCAGCTTGGCAATCTGTTCGCGCGCCACTTCCGTAGCTTGCTCCGCTTCCCATCCGAAGGAGTGGTTCCGGCTCGCCGCGTTGCCAAACTTGCCGGTGAAATACGGCATCATCGCGTCCAGCACACGCGGATCGAGCGGCGTGGTCGCGTGGTTGTCCATGTAGATCGGCAGTTTCACTCCCGCCGGCACGCTGATGTTTCCAGTTTCTACGACGCTGCTCATTATTTCTCCTTGAGTCTTTTGCTGTGCTTTACGTTGCTTCTAAAATCTTGGCGCCTGATGCCGTGCGGATGGTGATCAGCTCCCGCACTGTCCGGCTTCGGCCCGTTTCCACCAGGTCCGAAACATGAATGTTTTTCAGCACATTCGATATCGTCTCATTTACGCGTGCCAGAGGTTCTTTGATGGTGCAACTGTCCGTCAGGTCGCAGTTTCCTTCATGCGTAAAGCAAGAGGTAATAAACAGCGGCCCGTCGATCGCAAAGATCACCTCAAAGGCCGAAATCCGCCGCGGGTCCTTCAAAAGCGAGTAGCCGCCGTTCATCCCCGCATGCGACTTTACCAATCCTACCTTGGCCAGCCGTTGCAATATCTTGGCCAGCAATTGCGGAGGAATGTGATACGCCTCCGCTATGTCCTTTGCGCTCAATGCGGCCGTCTCCGGATGCTCTGCGAGATACTTGAGCGCCATTAATCCGTAGTCCGCTTTTTTTGTGAGTCTCAGCATCAGTGACGTCGCATTAGAGAGCGATAGTTTGCCCACCTTATGTCAATTAAGTATACGACCGCTGGAGTCCGAATTCAATGCCCGTAGATGACCCCATCAAAATTTCAGGGAACTACGGGAAATTGCCTCTCGTACATCCTTCTACGCAAAATTTATCCGATTCCCGATTGACATAACCCTGGTCCCGGATACAATTTTGGCGAGATCACCTGATTTTCCACGACCCACACACCCCATGAACACGCCCTGCAAACACCCCAAGGTTCGCGTCGTAGCACGCGAAGAGGATGCTGAATATGTTGAATGCCTCGACTGCGGCGAGGTCTTTGACTCGAACGAGTTCCAGGACATGGCCATTGAAGAAAGTGTTGCCGAGCAAGAGGATGAGTAGCGCCTCGTGTCCCTCGTCCTGAACCCTGCTCCGCGATACGCATGGACTCGGCGCTGCTCCCTGGAGCCTGTTATAAGTTTCAGCGGCGTGCTCTAAGTGGTTGCCGTGCTCGGCAGGCTCAGCCGCCTCGCCACTCTCCAGGCGTAGTGAAATCCTGAAATGATAGTCAGCGCAATCGTCGCATTCAGTGACCAGTGCCGGATAAAGATCACCCACACTGGCGCATAAAAGCGGCTCAGCAGAACGGTCACGAGCGCAATGACCTGCGCCAGCGTATTTGCCTTACCGAAGATGCTCGGCCGGAAGTCGCGCATGCCCATGCTCGCATACAGGATCGCCGCCACCACCAGAATGCCCAGGTCGCGCCCGAAGACCAGCACCGTCACCCGCCGCGAAATATACCCTTCGTGGTGCAGCACCAGAAACAGAGTGCTCAGCAACAGCTTGTCGGCGACTGGATCGAGATATTGCCCCAGCACTGTCCGCTGATGCAGCACGCGCGCCAGTAGTCCATCCAACCCATCCGTAACGCCCGCGATCATGAAAAGCGCGAACGCAGTGGGATAGTGCCCGTCCAGAACCGCCAGGACAAGAAATGGAATAATGCACAGCCTGAGAAATGTCAGCTGATTTGGAGTGGCGCGAAATGCGTTCATTAGTGCCGTATATGCAGTAAGTGAGCCATAACTGCGGAAAGCTTGATGTTACAGGAGTGCGAATGCGAAGACCAGATGCTCGTTGAAAGATGACGTCATTCTGGAGCATAGCGGAGTGAAGAATCCATGCGATGCCCCGGTTGGCACTCCCGCATTGCCCTTTACCATTTCAAAAATACCGATAGACATCGGAGCTGGGGTGCCCCATCCTTTCGCGCTTTTCGCGAAAGGGTGGGGAAAGCAAGACCTGCATACTCGCCAATCGCCAACACCCGGAGTTATCTTGGTAGCCGATGAAATACTTCCTGGGATTCCTCGCGCTCTCCTGCTCAATCGTTTTTGCACAGCCTTCGCCATCGCGCCCGCCACTCACCGGCATCTCCCACATCGCCGTCTATACCAGTGATCCGGCGGCGGCACAGCATTACTACGTCGACATCGTCGGGGGCGTAAAAGGAGCCGACCCGGAAAATCCGCAGGGTGTGCGCTACTACATCAACAACACCCAGTTTGTAGAAGTGCTGCCGCTGGTCGACAAGAATTCTCATGACCGCCTCGACCATCTCGCCTACCAGACCACCGACGCCGAGGCTCTCCGCATTTATCTCAAATCGAAGGGAGTCGAGGTTCCCGCGTCCGTACAAAAAGGTGGCGATGGCAGTCGCTGGTTCAACGTAAAAGACCCCGAGGACAAGACCGTCCAATTCGTTCAGCCGCCCGCGCATCCTCATGCCATCAGCGCGCCAAATCTGGCCGGACACCACATCATCCACGTTGGCATGCTCGTCCGCAGCCAGGAAAAGGAAGACACCTTCTACCGCGCCATTCTCGGCTTCAAGCCCTACTGGCATGGAGGCATGCAGCCGGACAAAACCGACTGGGTTTCGCAGCAGACCCCTGAAAGCCACGACTGGCTCGAATACATGCTCACCAGCGGGCCTTCGGGCGGCGGTATCCAGGACATCTCGCAGCATCAGCTTGGCGTCCTGAACCACCTCTCCATTGGAGTCGTCAGCATGCCTCAGACCTATGACACGCTGAAAGCGGCCAATCGTCTTGCCCCGCCGGATGCAAAAACGCAGATCGGCAAAGACGGAAAATGGCAGCTCAATCTCTACGATCCGGACGGCACACGCCTCGAATACATGGAATTCTCAAACGTGCGCCCACCCTGTTGCTCCGAATTCACTGCCCCCAACCCGTCACCCTCGGAGTGACGGACGAGAGAGACGCTTTGATGTCCGGCAAAAGCTTCAGTACCAAACTCGATAAGGGCCTGGTCGAAATACCCTTCGATGTGAGGGAGCACTTCGGCAAGGCCCGTCCGCCCATTCGAGTCACCATCAACGGCTACACCTACCGGTCAACCGTCTGCGTTTATAACGGCAGGTACTACATCCCCGTCCGTATGTCGAACCAGAAAGCCGCAGGCGTCAAACCTGAGGACGTTGTAACCATAACCATTGCGCCGGACAACGAGGTTCGCGATGTTGAGCCACCGCCGGAGCTATTGGCAGCATTCGCAAAGAACGCAGCAGCGAAAGCCAAATGGGAAAAACTCAGCTATACGGCGAAAAAAGAGCACGCGATAGCCATCCTCGAAGCCAGGAAGCCAGAGACACGCGAACGCCGCCTGCAGAAGATCATCAAAGACCTGAGCGAGAAAGCGAAATGAGTGTCTTTAATCTGCATCGGTAGCCACTACTACAAGGGTGCCCCACAAAACTCAATACGACCGGAAATACTCGGAAATCATGCCCACACGAAGAACCTTCTTGAAGTCGAGCCTCGCAGCCGCTATCGTGGCCAAAATGCCGGAAGCAAACCCAACGCCACGCAAGAACCGCATCCATCAATCGGTCTCCCGCTGGTGCTACAAGGACATTTCCCTCGACCAGCTCTGCACCTGGGCCGTGCAAATTGGCCTCAAGGGCATCGACCTTCTTGAACTCGACGAGTTTGAAGTCCCACGCCGTTATGGCCTCATCTGCACCATGGGCTACGCCGGCGGAGGCACCATCTCCGATGCCCTCAACCGTCCGGAGAACCATGCCGCCATCGAGGACGCCTTCCGCAAAAACATCCCCATCGCCGCAAAAGCAGGCGTGCCCAACGTCATCACTTTTTCCGGAAACCGCCGCGGTATGTCCGACGAGGAAGGCGCCCGCAACACCGTCATCGGACTGAACCGCGTCAAGAAAATCGCCGAAGATAACGGCGTCACCATTTGTCTCGAATTGCTCAACAGCAAGCGCGACCATCACGACTACATGGCCGATCACACCGCCTGGGGCGCGCGTGTCATGAACGAAGTCAACTCACCCCGCGTCAAGCTGCTCTACGACATCTACCACATGCAGATCATGGAAGGAGACCTCATCACGACCATCCGCGAAAACATCCACACCCTCGGCCACTTCCATACCGGAGGCGTTCCCGGCCGCCATGAAATCGACGCTACACAAGAAATCCAATATCCGGCCGTCATGAAAGCCCTCGCCGATCTCAATTTCTCCGGCTACGTCGCGCATGAATTTGTCCCCACCGGCGACCCGCTTACCTCGCTCCGTCAGGCCGTCGACCTCTGCGACGTATAAGCTGGGCGATGCGCATCACTACCGGCCCAACCGGAAGTTTCTCGCTCCCAGCCCACTCTGCCGACGGGCAGTAAGTCACGGTTCTCGCTCAAAAGGAAGGTAAAAAACAGCGCAGACCACAGCTTTTGCCGGAAGAACCGCCGAAATCATTCTGCGTAACTCCCCGTGACCGGTCAGCCGGCAAATCTTGTCAAGCCCCTTGCGAAGAATCTTTCTTCTAACATGAACATTTAAAAGCATTTATAGTTCCGCCAATTTGGCGTACTCTTTCACCAAAATTGCTATTCTGGGTATAGAGGGCTTTTTAGGTAGAAGCACTGGGCTTTAGCCAGCGAACAAAGCAAGGAAAAAGGAAAGAGGGCTTCAGCCCCCCGGGATTTTTGTAGTACACAAAGGTAATCCCCGGCTAAAGTATTGAAAACATTGGAACACCCTTAACCGTCAGTGAAATCAATGACTTACCGGGGGATGATCCCCCACTAAGTCATTGAAAACAAATAAAAACAAGTCCTTGAGAAGGGGGAGGGTAGGGCCACCCCGGCCTCGAATCAAAATTAGGATCAACGGGCCTGCCTGTGGCATCCTATGCAGCAGCCTATCCCGGAAGACCTCGCCCCATGAACCGAACACAGAACCGAATACGCACTTTTGCTCTTGTCGCCATCCTCACCCTCGTCACTCTGGCTGCGCGGGCACAGAGACGCATCATCTACTCCGATACGGCCGATGCGCACCACGACATCGCGCAGGCGTTAGTGACGGCTCAGCATGAGCACAAGAGGGTCATCCTCGATTTCGGGGGAAACTGGTGTATCGATTGCCAGGTGCTCGACATTTATTTCCATCAGCCACCTAATCTGGAGTTGCTGGAGAATAACTTTGTGCTTGTGCATGTCGATATCGGCCACTATGACCGCAATACGGACGTCGCCGCGAAGTATGGCATTCCGCTTGAACACGGAGTACCCAAACTAGCTGTCCTCGATGCCCACGGCAAATTGCTCTATGGCCAGGTCAAGGGTGAGTTCAAGTCGATGAGCAAGATGGCTCCCGACTCGGTTACAGAGTTTTTGAACCAGTGGAAACCAAAACAGAAAGCCTGAAGTGAAATAAGCACGCGGGACACAATTCTGTCCCTTCCTAGCGTCTGCTCCTTCATTTAGTCTCGACAAGTATGCTGTTGTCCCTCTGGACAAGTCTTCGCCGCGCCGCGTGGAATGCTTTTCTCCACAACGCCTTTACGACTGCCAAAGCAGCGGCTTATTCGGCTATCTTCAGCCTTTTTCCCACGGTTCTTGTAGGAACAACCGTGCTTGCCCTCAGTCCGGAAACGGAAACGCTCAGCGATATACGCGCCGCCTTCTACGATATCCTTCCGCCGGACACAATGAGCCTGGTGCAGACCTATTTCCAGATGAACCACGCGCGGTCTGTGCGGCTTATCTGGTCAGCGACTGCGATCGCTTTCCTCGCATCTTCCGGCTTCATGCTGTCCATTATGGAAGGCTTTCGCCGCGCATACCGCCTGCCGCGCGGCACCTGGAACTTCTGGCGCGAACGCATTGTGGCCTTCGGCCTCATTCCGATCACGCTGGTGCCCATGCTTTTCGCCACCATGCTCATCATCTTCGGCCACCAGATTGAGCAATGGATGATCGACAATGCAAACCACGATCTGCGCTTGTATGTGATCTTCATCTGGCGCCTGGTCCGGTGGATCATCGCCATGTCGACCAGCGTGGCCGTGCTCGCCGTCATCTATCACTTCGGCACACCCCAGACGCAGAATTGGCGTCATGTTCTTCCCGGCGCATCGCTTGCCACGGCAACCTGGTTCCTTGCCACCCTGCTCTATGGACTATACGTCACCCGTTTTGCCGATTACTCTGTCGTCTACGGCTCTCTCAGCGCCGCCGTGGCCACCCTGGTGTGGCTCTACATGGTTTCGGTCAGCATCCTCATCGGCGCCGAATTCAACGCACAAGTCTTTCCGCTCCACGGCTCCCGTCCACAATCCGAACTGGACGATGAAGAAAATGCCTTTACACAAGGGAAAACGCAGACCGTCTGAACCCCGTCCCCCTATGCCGGCGAGTTAGAATGGGTTGGGTTACATAAATGTTTGGGGGATGGATGAACGTTACGGTTGCCGGTTCCGGCACAGACCGCCGCGCCAAGATTGTAGGTACACTTGGCCCCGCGTCGAGCAATGAAACAACTTTTCGCGAACTGGTACGCGCCGGTCTCGATGTTGCAAGACTGAATTTTTCCCACGGGACTCAACCAGAAAAGCTCAAGCTGATCGAAATGGTCCGCAGAGTCGCAAAAGAAGAAGGAAAACCGATCTGTATTCTAGGTGACCTGCAGGGACCGAAGATCCGCACAGGACACCTGAAGAATCGCATTCCTGTACAGCTCAAAACCGGTCAGCGTCTCACCATTACTCCTCGCGACATCCCTGGTACTTCCACCATCATCAGCACCACCTTTCCCACACTCGCGGAAAATCTGGAGCCGGGAGCGCGCATCCTGCTCTCCGACGGGCTCATTGAACTCCGCGTCGTCGAAGTTCCGGGCGAAGACGTAGAGTGCGAGGTCATCAATGGCGGACTGCTCGGCGAACATAAAGGCATCAACCTGCCCGGGATTGCCGTCCGCGTCCCTTCGCTCACAGAAAAAGATGAGAAGGATCTCGAGTTCGCTGTAAAGAGCGGCGTCGACGCCATTGCCGTCTCATTCGTCCGCACCGCGGAAGATGTCAGGCTGGTCAAGCAGCGCATCGCTTCGCTGGGAGCGGATACATGGGTCGTGGCCAAACTCGAAAAACCGCAGGCCATCGACAATCTGGAAAGCATTCTCGAAGTCACCGACGGGGTCATGGTCGCCCGAGGCGATCTGGGCGTCGAAATGCCTCCGGAAAAAGTCCCTGCTATTCAAAAACACGTCATTCGCCGCGCCGCCGAGCATCGCAAGCCGGTTATCACGGCGACGCAGATGCTGGAGTCGATGATCGAGAATCCTCGTCCGACACGCGCCGAAGCCAGCGACGTGGCCAACGCCGTCTATGACGGGACGGACGCCGTCATGCTCTCTGCGGAAAGCGCAGCAGGTAAATATCCGATTGAAGCGGTCAAGATGATGGCGAAAATTGTCATCGAAACGGAATTACATAAGCCGGAAGCAGCCGTGCACAACGGCCAGCCGCAGCATGTCCGGCTCTCTATCGCAGAAACCATCTGCGAATCGATGGCGCACGCCGCGGAAGATCTCGATCTGGCCGCGATCGCTGTCTTTACCGAAACAGGAGCCACGGCGAGACAGCTCTCGAAATATCACCCGAAGCCGCCTATCTACGCTTTGTCAAGCGTCGATCCGGTCATCAATCGGATGAACCTGCTTTGGGGCGTACATCCCATCAAGTGCTCAAAGGCACACACTGCCGAAGAAATGGTAGATATGGCGGAACAGTTGCTCGAAGAGGGCGGCTATGCACAGCCACAGGACATCCTCGGCATCGTCGCAGGAACGCGCACCAAGTCCGGCTCAACCAACTTCCTGCGCCTGCACGTGCTCGGTGACCACTTGGCGGGACCACCAGCCAAGAGCACGGCAGCGAAAAAGAAACAAATCAAAGTGCAGCCAAAAAAGAATGTGGCAAAATCCAAAGCGCGACCCGTCAGCAAAGCTAAAAAGCGCTAAAAGTTCACCCATAAAGCAATATGCGGTCCGAGTCCTTTTCGGACCGCTTTCTCTTTTTGCACACAGGACGCAGGTTTCACAGTCGGAACAACCTGCTAAGGTGAATTTCAGATGGGACGCATTCGCATTCTCTCTGACCAGGTTGCCAACCAAATCGCCGCAGGCGAAGTGGTTGACCGTCCCGCATCGGTCGTAAAAGAGCTGTTGGAAAATGCGTTGGATGCCGGAGCGACCCGCATCCGCATTGAAGTCGAAGCAGGCGGCAGAAAGCTTATTCGCATCACTGACAACGGCCATGGCATGATGCGGGACGACGCCCTGCTTGCATTCGAGCGTCACGCCACATCGAAAATCCGCTCCAGCGACGACTTGCTCTCGATTGCGACTCTCGGCTTTCGCGGCGAGGCTCTGCCGTCGATCGCATCGATCTCCCGTCTGGAGATGGAGACCCGCACGGAGGATGAGCCATCCGGAACGCGTATTGAAATTGCCGGCGGAAAGGTGATGCGTGTGGAAGATACAGGTGCACCACAGGGCACGACCTTCGCGATCCACGATCTTTTCTTCAACACTCCTGCGCGGCGCAAGTTTCTCAAGTCGGAAACAACAGAACTGTCTCATGTAACCGCATTGGTTACACATTACGCGCTGGCCCATCCCGGCAAGCACTTCGAGCTGCACTCGGCCACGCATGCACTCTTGATTGCACCTCCTGTTCGAAAATCCGAAGAGCGCATTTTTCAGATCTTCGGCAAGGAAACTCTCGATCAATTGCTATCAATGGCGGCAGAGCGAGCCTTTGACCGCGCCGGATTGCCGGAGCCTCCGCCATGGAAGCGCGATGAGGACTATGCCGCTCCCGATCCGGGTTTTCTGCGGATCAGCGGCTTTATTTCGAAGCCAGAGCTGCAAAAGCTCAATCGCAATTCCATCTATGTCTTCGTCAACCGCAGATTGATTCGTGACCGCTTGATTCTGCATGCTGTCAGCGAAGCCTATCGCAATATCCTGCCGCCGACATCGTTTCCGGTCATCCTCATGTTCATGGAGATGCCACCGCACGAGGTTGACGTGAACGTGCATCCGGCAAAGACCGAGGTTCGCTTTCGCCAGCAATCGCTGGTGCATGATTTTGTCCGCGACAGTATCCGCAATACGCTCATTAAGACGCGGCCGGCAGCGGGGTTTCTCTCTGCGCTCACTACCAATCCGCATGCCACCCCATCACTGATGCCACCCGTGTCACCGATGCCCGGGGAGCCGGAATCGACGCCTCCCGACGCTTTGCCTGAGTCCGATCCGCCAGCTGATCCTGAACAGGCAGCCGTATTTACGCTGACGCCTCCTGTTCCATCTTTGGAAGAAGCGCGATTGCCGTTCGCCGAAGCCCTGCTTGCACAAACCAATAGCATAGGATCCGATCCACAGCACGCATGCAATGCACAAACACCGGTTGAAAACGAGGACGCTCCAAGCCTCAGCTCGCTGGCATCGCTCAAGCCGCTGGGTCAGCTCCGCGAATCTTTTATTCTTGCCGTCAATGACGAAGGGCTTTGGATCGTAGACCAGCACGTGGCGCACGAACGGGTGCTGTTTGAAAAAATCCTGCGTGAGCGCGAAGTCGAGAGCGTGCAACATCAGCGTCTGCTGATGCCTCTGCTGGTTGAACTGCTGCCGCACCAGATGGTCCTATTTGCGCATATCGCCGAGGAGCTGGAGCGCAATGGCTTTGAGGTCGAGCCATTTGGCCCGCGAACAATCGCCATCAAGGCAGCGCCTGTAGGCCTCGAAGGCAAAGAACTGGAACGCACGCTTATGGAAGTGCTGGAGCAGTCGGAGCGCGAGAACCAGGCGCAGAACCTCGAAACCCTGCGTACCCGCATCGCCGCCTCCATCGCCTGCCATTCCGCCATCAAGGTAAATATGCCGCTCGACCCGATCCGCATGGAATGGCTGCTGGCCGAACTGGCAAAAACAGCCCATCCCACGAGTTGTCCGCATGGCCGTCCCATCGTATTGCGGTATTCTTGGAAAGACATCCAGCGGGCGTTCCAGCGGATTTAAGGCCCGGGACCCGCCAGAAGAAGGATTCTTTGACAATAGAGCAGCTCCAGGCAGCGCGCGCCGAAAAATGGCGGCAAAAAGCAAATCCCGTCCTCACCCTTGAGGACGCTGAGATATGGATCGATTCCATCGGCGTAAGCCTGTTTTTACCTCGTAAGTCCCAATTGCAGGCGCCGGCGGCATCATTTGTCGAAGCAGTACTGGGCGAAACCAACGCAACACCCATACCAGCTGCGATTCAGAATGCATTCGATCTGGCCACGCGTCTCTTTGCTGCGGAGAAGGCCACTCCGCTGAACCTGCTCGGTTCCACCTCGGAGCAGCCGGATTTTCTCATCTCGCGCGAAGCACTTCCCTATGTTTTTGCCCTGCGAGGCGATCGTGAATGGAAGCGCGGACCGCGTGACAAGTCCTCACCCTTGGTCATCGAGACATGGAAGCTTCTCAAGCGGGAAGGAGCTCTGACCGCGCCTGAATTGCAGGAATTTCTTGGCCGCGAGGTGACGGAAGCTGCTGTGCTGCGCGCGCTCAGCGAACTTTGGACAGCGCTGCGTGTTCTGCCGGTCTACGCCGCAGGCGAACCGACGACATGGGAACTCTTCGAATCGCGCCACCAAAAGGCCATGCAGACAGGTGGCGGCATGGCGCAGGCAACGGCACTCTCGGCATTGGTCTCGCTCTATCTTGACTCTGTGATTGCAGCGACCACCGACGAAATTGAGACCTTTCTGTCGCCGCTGGCGCCCCGCTCCCGCATTCGCGAAGTTGCGCGAGGCCTCGCAGCCACACAGCAGCTTCTTACCCTACCGCTGGGGACGCAAAGCCTGCTGCATATCGCGGGTGGATTGCCGGAATTCCCCGAACCCGAAGCTCCAGCGGAAACAGCTGCGAGTACTCAGCCACAGGTCGACGCTGCCCCTCAGGCGCGCGAGCGCCGCAGGCCGTTTGCACAACGCGGCGAAACAGAGCGGCGTCCACCCCGGGATGGAGAGCGCAAGCCATTCGCGCCGGGAGACCGTCCACGCCGCGAACGCCCCACTTTTGGCGACCGCCCAGCGGCACGCGATGCGCGCAAACCAGACTGGACGCGTCCTGATTCCAGCGCTCCGCGAAAAGAGTGGAGGCCGCGAACCGGAGATCGCCCCACGGAGCGCAAGGAATGGGAGCCGCGTAAGGAAGGCAGCACTGGCGGATTTGGAAAACCGTACCGCAGCCGCACAGAAGATCGTCCCTCGGGGAAGAATTTCCCGCCTCGGGAAAGTGCACCGCGTGGCGAATGGAAGCCGCGCCGCGATGACGCTGGCGAAGGCCGTCCTGTGTTTCGTCCACGCCCCGCGGCAGGCAGTAAAAGCTTCAGCAAGCCATACAGCAGCCGTACCGGAGACCGACGTCCCGCAGGCAAGTTTCCGCCGCAGGAAGGCGGCCAGCGTCCGCCCCGCAAAGAATGGAAGCCGCGCGAAGATGCTCGGCCATTCGAACGGAAGGAATGGAAGCCACGTCGCGATGACGCCGGTGAAGGCCGTCGTGAGTTTCGTCCGCGCCCCGCTGCAGGCAGTAAAAGCTTCAGCAAGCCGTACCGCAGCCGCACCGGAGACCAACGCCCCGCAGGCAAGTTTCCGCCACGAGACCGCGATCAGCAGGGTCCGCCGCGCAGGGAGTGGAAGCCTCGCACGGAAGGAGAAGGCGAAGCGCGTCGCGAGCTCCGCCCACGCCGCAGTGCCGAGTCCACGGAGCGCCGTACATTCAAACCACGACCTTCTTCGGGTGGCGCATCTCGTCCGCGCCGGGAAGGCGGCGGTTTTTCCGGAAGGCCAAAACCCGCTGGCGAGAGAGGCTCGTTCGCCAAACGCCCCTTTGAGAATCGAGAAGGCTCAGATCGAAAGAAGCCGCCGCAGAGAGAACGCCGGGCTGGCGGTCAGCGTGGGTTAGCGGGTGCAAAGCCGGCCGGGAAACCTTTCTCGAAGCCAGGCGGTAAGTCCGGTGGAAAATTCGGAGCACCAAAAGGCGGCAAAAAATCCACGTTTGGTGCGAAGCGCTCGGGCAGTAAACCCTCCTTCGGGAAGCGCCCGCACGGCAAGAAGAAGTCCGGCAAATGAGTGCAGAACGCCAACTGATTATTGCGATCGACGGTCCCGCGGGCGCAGGCAAAAGCACGGTTGCTGCCCGTCTCGCTGCGCGTTTCGGCTTGCTGAACCTAGAGACCGGAGCGATGTACCGGGCGTTTGCTCTGAAGGCCATCGAAAACAAGACTTCTCCGGGAGACGCCAACGCGCTGCAAAGGCTTGCTTCCAGCACATCCATCTCGCTTGAACCAACACCATCCGGCAACCGCGTACTGCTGGACGGAAACGACGTGACGACGCGCGTCCGCGACACTGCTGTAACGCAGGCGGCATCACTGGTCAGCGTGCATCCTGTGATTCGCCAGTGGATGGTCGATCTTCAGCGGAAGCTGGGCGAAAAGGGCGGCATCGTCATGGAAGGGCGTGATATCGGAACGGTGGTCTTTCCCGATGCGGATATCAAGGTCTTCCTAGATGCCTCACCCGAAGCCAGGGGTGAGCGGCGTTATGAGCAGACAGGCAAATCCACTGCGCAAGAAACGATTCTTAAAGAGATTCGCGAGCGCGATGACCGCGATAGAAATCGGGCGCAGTCTCCTTTGAGGCCTGCGCCCGACGCAATCGTGATCGATTCGACCCATTTGACTTTGGACGAAGTGGTCAGTGAAGTAGAAGCACTCGTTACTGCTCGGATGGCTTCACACTAGCGGCGTCTTTCGGCGTGCGCAGATGTTTAGCGCTCCCAGGAGGAGCCGGTGCCTCGGGTGGCGTTGGGGGAACTGGCTCACCAGTCCCACCCTTAATGATCTGCAAATCACCGTGGCCGGTTGCTAGTTCCAGACGCGGTCCACCCGATCCTATCTGTCCCTGTGCCGTCTTACGGTTCCCGGAACTGGCCACTGTGAGCGGGAAATCCGTATGGAGATCGCCATCGGCATTGGAAGCGGTCAGAGAAAAGCTGGCATTTTCCGGTACGGTGACGGAGATATTTCCCGTCCGATTATTGACCTGCAAATTGCCCAGCGGTCTCGCTGTGGTGATCGTCACATCGCCATTATTGTTTTCAATGCGAGCGTCGCCAGAAAATTGCGACATATCGATATCTTTCGAGCGCGTCACGACACGAACCGGCCCAACCGCTTGACTGATATTCAGATCGCTGGAATCCATGGTCAGGTCGCCCTGCAATTTTGGGATTTCCAAATCTGTACGGCTAGAATGGAAAAGCACAGTCGAGCCAATCTGTTCCAGATGGGTATCGCCAAAGAAGTCGCCGTTCAGCGTGACCTTGCCCTTCACCCCGGATAGGGTAACGTCGCCTGCGTGTCCGTCGACGGTCACATCTCCGGCCATCTGATGCGCTGAGAGGTCGCCATGATCCATGCGCGCATGCACATTCCCACCCATATCATCGAACTTCACATCGCCGCGGTTGGCGTTCACTTCGGAGCCGGTCTTCAGCCCCTCGATGGTCACATCGCCGCGCCCGGCATTCACCACCGTACCGGCACCGGACGGAAGTTCCACCGTCAGGTCGACGCGCGCATTGTTTCTGCCTTCCACACTCAACACAACGCTCGAACCGGAATTGATCACCTTTGGCGTGATGACATCGAATGTCTTGCGTGCATCGTTGTCAGACGAAGAGTGAACCACCTGGTGTGCGCGCACATGCATCTTGTCGTCCGGCGAAGCTGTAATCGTCACATCGCCGCGAGGGTTCTGTACCTGCACCGTCGCAGTCGGCGAGATGGCCTCATCCTGCTGCACATCGTTATCGTGCTCTTCGCCCATCATCGACCAGAAGTCATTGCGGTCGGAAAATTGATCGCTTAATGGCCCCCAGACATGCGATGCATGCGTACCCCAACCGCCGAGGAGGAGCAGCAGGATGAGAAAACCAAAGCCGCTCATGGACCGTCTTCCGGCATACGGATTATTGCGGTCAAGAAAGTATTCGAGCAGCAGAACAAGTCCAAGACCGATAAGAATCAGCGGCCACCACTGTGCATACCACGACCAGAAACGACCAGCGTCTATGCGGCCAGTCTCCATCAGTAAAGCGAAAACGCCGACTGTTAGCAGTATCAACGGACCGGCGATGGATGGCCGGTGATAGTAGCGCCAGTAGTAGCGCCGGGAACGTGCTGCTTCCTTCTGAGCGCGTGACCATTCTTTCCATTGCTGGCGGTTATCGCGAGGGCTATAGGGTGGAGGTGCGGCGGCCATGGCTTTACCTCCTGTCGCCTGAATCATGAATCTGACTTGGATCGGTAGGAACCAGTGCAGATGATCCCTGTGCGGGCGCCACCGGAGCGCCGGGCGAAGGCTGATTGCCCGGATATCCAGCGGCTGGGTACGGAGGCGGCTCAGCATTGGCGAGCGCTGCGCGCTGTGCCAATTTCAATACGCCTAATACGATCAGATACAGCGGCCAGCTGCGGCCGAAGCTCAGGATATGCCACTGGTCAAGCAGGGCGGCTACACCGAAGGTGAGCAAGAGAGCCGGCCCTTGAATCCGTTGCAGAAAGAGAAACTGGTTCACTGCGCACCTCCTGCCGGCGGAGCAGGCGGCACTTCACGCGTCCTCCGCACCAGCAGCCAGACGCCAATCACGATGACAAGAATAGGCCAGCCACGGCCAATCCAGTCAAAACGGAATACCCCAAGGGTACTGAAGAGGAAGAGCATGCCCACAACAATCAGCACAATCGCGCCAACCGGTTCCGGACGCTTGCCCGAAATGTCGGGGGGCAGAGGCGGAATGGGCGGAACGGGAATATACGGGTCCGCGGGAGGATAGGGTTCGCCGTATGAGGCAGGCGGCGGAACGGGAGGCACCTGATAGGAAGCTTGGTACGGGGCCTGATACTGGCTCTGCGTGGGACCTGCTCCCGCTGGCGGTGCGACAAACGTGCGGTTTGGAATCCCGAGTCGCTGGCTGAGTTCGTTCAGGCCAAACGGGTCAGGCAATGGAAATCCGTCGCGGCGTGCCCTCGCTGTCTGGTACGCATCGAAGACCTGATAAAAAACCCAGGCTCCGATAAAAATGCCAAACAGTGGATGCTCACCTGTAATGCCGATCAACACCACGAAGACCAGCACATGGATCAACGCTTTGATGAATTGGCCGTTGTACATGGCACCCACCCCTGGAATAAATCCAAGGCCGAAGGCCAGACCGGGATTTGGCACGTCCGCTTCCAACGGAACAGCACCGGGAACAAAACTCGCGCTCCCGGGAGCCGTACTCGCTGCAGCTCCTGAAATACCTAGCTTCGCCGCAAGGCAGGACTCACAATAAATTACGCCCGAAACCGAGCGCACACATTGTGCACAAAGCGGTTTGCCACAATTCTGGCAGTACGCCGCAACGGGAACATCTGGATGATTCGCGCAGTTCATGCCAAGCTCCTTTCCGCTTGGTCTGCTTCTTTTTTCACAGCCAATACCTTTACCTCTACACCCTTCTCGTTATGCGGCAGCCTCACCGTGTCATTCATTGGACGATCAAGTCTCGCCAGCACCGGCTGTCCCCAGATCACCGTTTGTGGTGGTATCAAATTTTTAGGCGTCTGCAACTTGCCGCCGGTCTTATGTGGGTCACCGTGCGGAGAAGTCTGCTGTTTATTGTCTTTAGGCGGCTGCGCCTTTTGCTCCGACTCCACATCCTGCCGCAATTCACGCATCCTGGACTCTACTTCGTAGACCAGCCGGATATTCTCGTAATAACTCACCAGCCGCTTCTGCGTGTCCCAAAACTGGTGGGTAATGGCGGATTGCAGCGCCGAAGGCTTCAGGTCCGCGATGCGAAGCGTATCCAGGCGCACACCGATCAGGTTGAGTGTCAGTGCGATTGAGAAGAAAGCCATTGCCGCCGTCATCAGCATCCGCGAGTCGCGAAAGGCGCGCCGCATGGCGAAATGGGAGATCTGCGGTGCCATTGGCTGTGCCGCACCCGCTACAGCTAACTGCGGCAATGCGGCGCCGCTTGTGCGGCCCAGAATCTTCGAAACCAGATCCGCGGGAGCTGGTGGTTCCTCATGCAGAAACCTCATCCACTCCAGACCCTGCTTTGCCTCTGCCAGCATCTCGGCGCACAAAGGGCAGTCCTTGCCGTGAGCGGCAAAGACGGCTGCATCCTTAGCCGCCAGCGTCCCATCGAGAGCATCCGCCAGCATGGCTTCCCACTCCTCGCAAGGCAGCGGACCCAGCTGATTTTGTTGAAATGGATTGCGCTCTGACATCTAAACCACCTGCCTTCCATTACGCTGTAAAAGTCTCGCCAGTTCTGCTCGTCCGCGACTGATTCGTGACTTTACAGTCCCTTCAGGAATACGTAAAACCTGCGCGATCTCCTTGTAATCCATATCTTGTAAGTCGCGCAGTATCACTGCTTCGCGCAGTTCAGGCGAGACTTTCGTCAGTGCCTGCTGCACCATTTTTTCTAATTCTTTTTGCGCCGCATGCTCGTGCGGCGTAGGATGCGGATCGGAAAGTCGGTCCGCAATTTGCTGCTCTTCACTCTCGTCCCAGCCTGCGTCCATAGAGTCGGTCACACGCTGCTGCTTTGAACGACGGAAATGGTCGACCAGAAGATTCCGGGTGAGCGTGGTGATCCACGTCTGAAAGCTTCCCTTGGCGAGATCGAACGTCGCCAGGTTGCCATAAATTTTCAGGAATACGTCCTGCGCCAGGTCCTCGGCATCATGCGACGACCCGGTAAAGCGATAGCAGAGGCCATAGACACGACGATGGTGCGCCTTCACCAACTCCGTCCATGCGAGCGAATCACCATCCAGGCACCGCCGCACTACCTGTTGCCAGTCCGCGTCCAAATACCTCTCCCCTGCTCTATCTGCCGACCGGCGTACCCCGCTCGCAATCCCGGCATCCAGGGGACGCTGCCAGGGTTCCGGAGACTTCGACCGCATATTCACGTCTCTCGACCCGGTTCTGGCGGCGCCCCACCCGTTCCACGTTATGGTGCCGGCTGCGCTCATGCAACAGAATACGCAGGAAAACCACATTCGGTTCCCCGAAGAGTTCGAGATGAAGTCGGTACGAATGGCGATATGGAGAACTCCTTGAAAAATTCTCCACTACGCGGATTCACTTCTTGAAATTCATCAACTTTGCGGTGCTTGTATCCTACTGAAAGAACGATCTCTTAGCCCCAGACTGCCTGGAATGGAGCCCGTTTCTGGCATCTTCTGTCCAGCCATGCGCGATCTAACCATTAGGTCTTTCGCACAAGCTCATATATAAACGGGAAAAAGACTCCATGCTAAAAGCCTGTCCGGAAACTGCTAGGCTTGATGGTTTTGTGGGCGCGCGGCTGCCAGCTTAAGGGAAATTGCCTCGCTAGCGAAAGCCGCTAAAAGAGCGTTGCCAGCGCATCGATCGCAGCAAATCCTGCAGTCTTTGACTAAATTAGGAATGCCCATAAAGCAATGAAATGGACGCGTGCATTTACTTTTGTGTGGATCGCAGGAATCTGCCTGCTTTATGGTATCCATCTGCTTCATTTACGCGCTGATTTTCCCAACTTTTCCCCCTGGATGGATTACTCCAAATACACAGATGAAGGCTGGTATGGAGGCGGCGCCATTCGGCATTTCCTGAGTGGCTCCTGGCATCTTCCGGGCGATTTTAATCCCGCAGCAGCGCTTCCCATCTGGCCGTTGGCTGAAGGCATCGTCTTTCATTTCACGGGAGTCAACCTGGTTGCAGCGCGTCTTCTCGTGCTCATTGTATTTGCCTGCAACATGCTACTCACCTATGCCCTGGTGCGAACGCAGCAGAGCGAATGGGTCGCGCTGCTGGCCACTACCCTCGTAGCTTCCAATGCTTTTCTTTATGCCTTCAGTCGTCTCGCCATACTCGAACCCCTACTGATTTTCTGGATGCTGCTGTCCTGGCTCCTTGCTGTGTATTTGTCCAGAGCCACATCAGATTCTCTTCGCTACATATTGCTTGCAGCGATCGGCATCCTGCTTTGCCTGCAGATCCTTACCAAAACCACAGCCGTCTTTCTGATTCCCTCTACCTTTTACCTGCTGTGGCACGCAGCGCGTTATCAGGTTCGGACCTTTGCAAGATATGCGGCCGTTGTGGCCGCCACTGCCTGCATTCCCTGGAGTGCCTACTACTTTCTGGTCGTGCGCCCGCGCTACCTTTCGGACTATCAATACCTTTTTGAAGTGAATAAGTGGGTGCAGCCAACAACCATAGGCGGCTGGATAAGCGCCTTCTGGTACGCCCTTCACGGCTCCCTGTGGATTGATAAAACGATCGGCGTGCTTGCCGCTGTACTGGTCGTTCTTTCGCTGATCCTGCTGCGTACCTTGTGGCACAATCCCATTTTTGTGGCATCCCTGCTGGCCGCCGGCGGATATATCTTCTTCACCGGCTGGCACAACAACATGCAGCCTCGCTACTACCAGGTGGTAGCCTTTCCCCTTATCTTTGTTGTGTGCACCGGAACCGCGGCTTTGCTGCAATATCGTCGTTGGATCGGATTCGGAGCGCTGGCCATCATCTGCTTCAGCATCGGCCTCAATCTTCAATTGACCGCACACTTCATACGCCATCGTGACCATACATTTGTGATGGCAGCAAAGCGCCTGACCCGCTACATCGATCAGCATCCGAATGGCAACCGTCTGCTACTTTCGATCAGCGGAGCCAACATCACGCTGATCACTCACCTGCCCTCCATATGCGACGACTTCGGCACCTACGATCTCCCTTATCGCATTCATACCTACCGACCGGGCTGGTATGCCGCATGGAACGAAATCGACCCGGGAACACTCGAGGACCTGCAGACTCAATACTCACTCGAGCGCGTCGCCCGATTTCATGCCTTTGACGATGATGACCGCAATGTCCTGATTCTCTACAAACTGAATCCCCTGCCGCCGAAGAAGCAGCATTACGATGAGACCTTCGAGGTTAAAGCGAATGCGGGAAAGTAGCTGCTTCAGCTCAGATTGAAGTTCACCGTCTGGCCAGTCTGCAGCCCGTGCGCCTTGATCGAGCCAACAGGAAGTTCAAGCACGTAAATCGACGTAACGTGTCCGCCATAAGATCGGCAAGTGCTCGCCTTGCCCTTGCAGGGCGGCGTATCCGGCGACAGCTCGACGATGCGGCGATTTGCATCCATCCATACAATGTCGAGGCCGATCTTGCAGTGATACATCCAGTATCCGTATTCGCCCGGGTGGTCATGGATAAAGAGCATCCCACGGCCCTGCGGCAGATTCGTACGGCCCATTAATCCATACTCGCGTTCCGCTTCAGTCTTTGCCAACTCTACATGCACAGTGGAACCATCCGGGAGCATGACAAGAGTGTCGGCTGCACGCGGCGCCACGCGTGGAATGACCGGTTCCGTCTCCTGTGCGCTGCTTCCGGGAATGGAGCCTGCAATCAGCACCCATCCTAGCGACCATACCAACCATGTTTTTCGCATTCTTAGGATTTTACGACTCCAGTTTCAAGACGAGCAGCGTCATGTCATCGTGTTGTGGAGCACCGGCAGTAAATGCGTCCGCAGCCATAAAAATCTTATCCAGCACTTCGCTGGCAGATTTTCTCTGCGCCAGTCGCGCAGCTGTGATCATCCGCTCTTCGCCCCACTCTTCATCGTCCTTCGTCATGGCCTCGCTGATGCCATCTGTGTAAAGCAGCAGCAAATCGCCCGGCTCGAGCACCACCATCTGCTCGGTATACGGGGCAAACGGCAGCAAGCCAACAACCGGGCCATCTGCTTCGAGCCGGATCGTCTTCTCTCCTCGAAGCACGACCGGAGGGTTATGCCCCGCATTCACGCATTCCAGCATTCGTGTCGCTGGGTCGTAGGACGCAAAGAAGAATGTCGCATAGCGGTTGGACGCTGATGCCTCATAGACCAGACGGTTTACCTTGTGCATCAACTTCGCAAAGTCGCGCGGACTGTCCAGCGTCACGCCACGCAGAGATGCCCGCAGACTCGCCATCAGCAAGGCAGCGGAGATGCCTTTGCCCGATACATCGCCGACCGCCAGCCCTACTCGGCCGTCTCCCAGGTCGATCACGTCGTAGTAATCTCCGCCGACACCGAGCGCCGGACGGCAGAAGCCGACGACTTTTGCTCCAGGTATCTCCGGCATTTCCTGGGGAAAGAGGCGCTCCTGCACCTCGCGCGCAATTTCCATCTCCCGATTCGTGCGCTCCCGCTGCGCTGCTTCCGCCGCCAGCGACCGAGCCAGCTCACTGACCTCAAGCGCAAGTCCGGTCTGCGACGCAAGCGCCTGCAGCAACTTTAAATCCGCGGAAGAGTAGGCTGCCTCAGATCGCTTCGGCCCTAATGCCATCAATCCCATCATCCGGTTTCGGCCCGGAAGCGGCAGAAGAAGCTCAGCGTTCAGCTTGTCGAGGGCATAGCGCTCCGCCGTGCCCGCCATCAGATACCATGCGTCCGGATCGTCCCGATACAGACGGGCCGGCTCGTTTGAGTTGCTCAGATACCGGACAGCCGAAGACTGTGTCGGCAGCGTCAGCGTACCACCCGCTGAAATGCCGATCGATTGCTGCAGCACGAAGTATTCGCCGCGTCGCAACATCATCGCAATCTGGTCGACGTGCAGTGTCTCCGCAATGCAGCGAGCGACGGTTTCAAGCAGCGGCTCGGTTTCCGTGTAGCGCCGCACTTCCTCGGCCAGCTCGTTCAGCACGCGCTCCGCGTCATAGGCTTCCCGAAAGAACCTGCGATCGAGCCACTTTTGCAGCTTCTTGCGCACCCCAACTCGAAGCACCAATACAAGTCCAAAGAAGATCAGCGGCCCGATCGCATCCGACAACTGCGGCTGTTTCTTCCCCAGCACCGGCAACAGAAGCTGCACGGAGACGACAGCAAGCAAGGCAAACTGCACCACCCAGAGCGTTGCCTTCGCCAGCGCATAGCGCGCGCCCATGCGGAGCAGGATGCGCACGTCCATGGCACGCTGCACCAGCACCACATAGACGAGGGAAAAGGGAGCAAAGAGAAAGATCAGAATGCCGACATAACCCACCCATAAATGGCCCTGCTTAGCGGCGGTGATACCGAAGTGCGGTAATACGACAAAGACCAGCAGTAACGCGCCCACGCCAACGGTCATTCCCGTGGTCAGCACGCGCAGCCTTCGTCTTGCATCTTCAGTCGAGGCAGAACGAAGCTTCTCGAGCGTGAGCCCTAAATAAAGCAGCACACACGCGAGATTAAGAAAATTCGTCAGCTTCATGGCCCAGTTGGCTACTTTCACCAGGCCTGGACCATTCCCGGCCCCAAAATATTCCCCATAGATGAGGGGGAAGAAGATCGCGAAACACACAGACAGAGGCACGAGAATCAGCCACTTCACCCACGGATATTTCACATCCAGGCGCGAACGCTCCGGAAAATAAATCCCGAAAAGCAGGAGCGCGGGCGAGGCCAGCACTTGCAGCGTTTGGAACCAGAACTCCAGCAAAAGCCCCGGGATTCCGGTAGCAAATCCATGATTTTGGAGGAACATCACGCTGGGAAAGGTAAGCAGGATTAGCAGTAACCATGCGTTACCGTCGGTCGGCTTTGCCAGAACCACCCAAAAGCCCATCAACAGGCAGCCGAGAGCGACAAAAACGGAGAGCAAAATCTCTTGTACCCACAATACGAGCTGTGGAATTCCTGCGATGAGCGGCTTGTGCGGAACAAATGTAATGGTTGCGGCGCCGGCGCTGCCGTTCGTCTGCCTGAAACCGACATCCATCATGTCGTCCGGATGCGCCGTGTTCACAATCTCGTCCCACACTTTTGCCGAATATGGAACGCCGTTCAATGACTCCAGCGTGGCTCCTTCCGTGACCTTTGCCGCCCTGGCCTCGGGCTGGAGCGTTCCGATGATCCGAGTATCGTTGTCATAGGCAAACGGCGCCTGAACGTGCCGCTCCGGATGGAACAAAGCACTCCAATGATCGAGCGTCATGGACGACCAATAGCCCACGCTGGCCAGCACATATAACCCCAGGAGAAAGCGCAACAAATTTGGCGACACTTTTTTTATCTTCATGCGTCTGGCCATCATCTTATCTGGCTTTCATTGCTTTCTACGCATGGAATCGCCGGGCAGTTCATTTAGAGCAAGCAGAAGAAATCATTCTGCAAAGACTCTGCATAGACATGGTGAGGACAGGTGAGAGTTTCGGCTTGCGAGATGTCGGTTCGACCTGCATCTCATTCGGTTTCGACGACTGGGCCAACTTCTTCGCCTTCGGGAGTGAGCTCGATGCTGCGGACGGGAAAGCGATGACCAATTTCGTCATACTTGTCGCAGTTGGCGGAGGCGATCTGGAGGCCGTAGAGGAGGAGTCCGGCGCGTTTGGCGTCGATCTGGTTAGCGGCTAGTGCGCGGAGGATCTGAGTGAGGACAATCTGGACGGCGCTGCGGTCTTCGAGCATAGGCAGGGCGATGGTCGCGGCTTCGGGGACGGGCGCGGTGGCTCCGTTGGCTACGGCTTCGGCAGGGGTGACGGCATATTGGCTGCGGCGGGATTGAAGGTGGAAGTAGCAGAAGCGGTGTCCGCGGATGGCGATGGCCTCGCATTTCCTTCCGCTGGGACGAACGTGCTGGCACTCGTAGAATCCGGTTCTCTGCCTTGCGGGCATGGGTATCCTCCCTCCCCCTAGAGGGGAGTTGGTTTTGTTTATTTTCAATGGTTTACGAGGGGATCATCCCCCGCTATGCTGCTGATTCTGCTTGGGTTAGGTGGTTTCTAGTGTTTTCAATACTTTACGGGAGGGTCTGATTTCTCTCCGGAAATGAAAAACGCCCGCGCTAGCGGGCGTTTGTTTTTCATTTCTTCTCTATTTCTATTTTAGCAGGAAAGAGGGTAATAATAGGTCAATTTGCTTTTCGAGTAAATCGTTTTATTTCATCAAGTTACATCGAAAGTGACCTTCGTAAGGGCTTGACCAGCGTTTTGATGTGATTTTTTCGCCTCTTACGGACACTTAAGCGCCAATTTCTGCCAGCAATGGGGGATTAAGTAGAGAGAGTTGGCGGTTCTTAAAGCTGAAATCGGGAACTGCCCCCACTCAGGCCCAGAGAGGGCTTGAATGGGCCACGCGACTGTGGAATGACAGGTCTTTGTGGATCTAGGAGCTGATGTTTATGCCTCCTGCTCCGGCGCTTTCTTTTTAAGTTGCTTACGAGATTTTGAACTCGGGTTAGAAGCGTGTTCGCGCGGGTCCTTCGACTTCGCGCCTTTGGCGCTTCGCTCAGGATGACATTGCTCGGGGGAAAGGCATTGAAAAAGCCCGGCACGAGGCCGGGCTTTTCGGTGTTTGGCGGCGAAGCCGCGATTGCCCCTCTGGCTAAGAGCAGCCGCTGGTGCTGCCGCAGGACATGCAGCGTCAAATACTGGTCTTGCTCCGTAAGGCTGCGCTCAGGACAGGCTCTTCGACTTCGCTCAGGATGACGGTGGCCGGGAGGGGTCAGGGGTTGTGACAAGGTGGGGCGACTGTCAGCACACGGATCACTTCATCGCTTTTGCAGACGAAGGGATTCCCAACTGCCGTCAGCGGTCCAGCCGCCATCTACGACGAGTGTGTGGCCATTGATGAAACTGCTCTCTCTATCGTCGGCAAGAAAGGCGATGGCCCGAGCGACATCATCCGGAGTGGCGAAGCGAGCCATTGGCACGCGACTGGTGATATCGGTGTCGTTGTAAAGTCCGTGAGCCTGATCGGCGTCATCCATCTGAGTTTTCACCCAGCCTGGGCAGACGGCATTGACGCGCACGCCACGACCGCCCCACTCGGCGGCGAGAGTGCGCGTGAGTCCGATGAGTCCGTGTTTCGATGCATTGTAGGCAGCGCGGTCTGCGATGCCCACAAGCCCGGCAACCGACGCAACGTTGACGATTGAACCGCTGCCTGCTTCGAGCATCTTTGTTCCGAAAACCTTTGCCATGAGAAACGGGGCGACAAGATTCACATGCAGCACACGGCGATAGTCGCTCAGCGCGGTTTGCTCCGCGGGCGAGATCAGGCTGACTCCAGCATTGTTTACGAGTACGTCCGCGCGTCCGTACCGCTCGAAGACCTGCCGGGCGAAATGCTCGACGGCGGCTTCGTCGACAAGATCACCGGCAAAGCCGAACGCATGGCCGCCATTCGCTTCGATGGCTTCCGTGGCCTCTGTCGGCTGGTGCAGGTCGATGATGGCAAGCCTGTAGCCTCGCTCTGCGAGCAGCTCCGCCGTGCGACGGCCAATGCCTTGCGCTCCTCCGGTTACGACTGCGGTGCGTCTGGTTTCCATATTGTTCTTCTATCATTCCAGTCTTTGTCGAAACTACATGTGCTCACTGGATGACGGCAAGTGAGAAGAAATGAAAAAGCCCCAGTAAGAACTGGGGCTTTTTTGTTTGCCCGGACAGCTTGCCCTGAGCGTAGTCGAAGGGGCCAGTCTGCCGCCGGAGGCTTGCTTTTGTTCCTAGCTGCAGCCGCTGGTTGAGCCGCAGGACATGCAGCGGTAGCAGCTTCCGTTGCGGACCATGATGGCTCCGCAGGTGTGGCAGCTGGGGGCGTCGCCCATGTCGTAGAGTTCCTTCATGGCGTCGGCGGCGTGGTAGATGCCGCGGTCTTCCATGTGGAGTTCGCTTTTATCCGTGCTGGCGGCGAGGTTCGAGAGGATGCCGCCCTGCGGGGCGCTGGTGTATCCCATGCCTCTTGGCTGCTGGTAGCCGGCGGTGGTGCCTCTGGATGCATCGAGGTCCTTCGACTGCGCTTCACTCCGTTCCGCTTCGCTCAGGATGACGGCGGAATTGGACGTAGCGCTCGAATCGGCGGCGGGGGCGGCCAGTCCGGCGAACAGAGACAATTGTTGGCCGGAGAGGAAGCGCAGCTGGAGCCAGCGGAAGATGTAGTCCATGATGGACTTGGCGAAGCCGATGTGCTCGTTGCCGGTCCAGCCGGAGGGCTCGAAGCGCGAGTGCGCGAACTTTTCGCACAGGACTTTGAGCGGCACTCCGTGTTGCAGGGCGAGTGAGGTGGCGGTGGCGAAGCTGTCCATGAGGCCGGAGACGGTCGAACCTTCCTTGGCCATCTTGATGAAGATTTCGCCCGGCTGCCCGTTGGGGTAGAGGCCGACGGTGATGTAGCCCTCGTGTCCGGCGATGCCGAACTTGTGGGTTAAAGATGCACGTTCTTCTGGTAACCGATGGCGGATCGCTCTCGGTGGCGCGTTGAGATCCTGGTCCTGCGCGGACGGCGAACCGCTTCGCGTGATGGAACCGAGAGCTGCTGTAAATGCGGTAGTGGCGTCGACGACGGACTTGGCCGTGATCTCAATCTTTTCCGAGAGCTTGGCTTCGAGCGTCTTGACGTCGGCCTCGGGCGCGGTTTTGCCGCTGGCCAGCGCGGCGAGGACGCGATCGGCGGCTGCGGTGACGGCATCGTCGGCATTCTCTTTGGCGCTCTTGATGGCCTTGGCTCCCTTGCCGTCGGAGACGTTGAGCGGCTGCGCGCCCTTCGACCCGTCGCGGTAGATGGCGACGGCCTTGAGGCCCTGACGCCAAGATTCGGCGTAGGCTTCGGCGACGTCTTCGATGGTGCAGTCGTGCGGCAGGTTGACGGTCTTTGAGATGGCGCCGGAGAGGAAGGGCTGCGTGGCGGCCATCATCTTGACATGGCCCATGTAGTGGATGGAGCGCGTACCCTTGGCCGGCTTAAAGGAGCAGTCGAAGACGGCCAGGTGCTCGGGCTTGATGCCGGGCGCGCCTTCGATGGTGCCGGTCGCGTCAATGTAGCTGACGATGGCGTCGACCTGCGCGTTGTTGTAGCCGAGCTTGAAGAGCGCAGCTGGCACGGTGTTGTTGACGATCTTGATCATGCCGCCGCCGACGAGCTTCTTGTACTTGACGAGGGCGAGGTCGGGTTCGATGCCGGTCGTGTCGCAGTCCATCATGAAGCCGATGGTGCCGGTGGGCGCGAGGACGGTGACCTGCGAGTTGCGGTAGCCGTGCTTCTCGCCGTGGGCGAGTGCCTGATCCCAGCATTCTTTGCTGGCGGCGATGAGCGCGTCGAGCTCAGGCACGATAAATGGCTCGGCGCTAGTTCTGGACTTGCCGATCTTGTTGACCTCGGCGCGGTGCATGCGGATGACGTCGAGGAAGGGCTCGCGGTTGATGTAGAAGCCGGGGCAGGCTCCGCCTTCGTGCTCGGCGGTTGCGGTGAGCGGCGTGGCCGAGGCAAGCGCGGGGCAGCGTTCGGCGATGCGCGATGACTGCAGATACGCCTCGCCGCACATGATGGCGGTGAGGGTGGCGGCGAAGTCGCGGCCGGCATCGGAGTCGTAGGGCAGGCCGAAGGCCATGAGTAGCGCGCCGAGGTTGGCGTATCCCAAACCAAGCGGGCGGTAGTCGTGCGAGTTCCTCGCGATGGATTCGGTCGGGTAGCCGGAGTTGTCCACCAGAATTTCCATTGCCGTGATCATGACGTCGATGGCGTGGCGGTACGCGGCGATATCAAATGTGCCTGCGGGTGTTACGAATTTCAGAAGATTGAAGCTCGACAGGTTGCAGGCCGAGTTGTCGAGGAACATGTATTCGGAGCACGGGTTCGAAGCGTTGATCCGGGCGGTGTTCTTCGAGGTGTGCCACTTGTTGATGGTGGTGTCGTACTGCATGCCGGGGTCGCCGCACTGCCAGGTGGCTTCGGCGATCTTGTACATGATCTCGCGCGCCTTGCGGGTCTCGACGGGCGTGTGGTCCTTGATGGTGTAGGTGGTGAACTCGCCATCCTTCTCGTAGGCGCGCATGAACTCGTCGGTGACGCGGACGGAGTTGTTGGCGTTCTGGAAGAAGATGCTGCTGTAGGCTTCCGAATCTGGACCTGAAGACCCGTCGTAGCCCTCGCGCATCAGCGCCCAAGCCTTGGCCTCTTCCTTCATCTTGCATTCGACGAAGTCGAGGATATCCGGATGGTCGACGTTGAGGATCACCATCTTTGCGGCGCGGCGCGTCTTGCCGCCGGACTTGATGACTCCCGCGAAGGCGTCGAAGCCGCGCATGAAGCTGAGCGGACCGGAGGCGGTGCCGCCGCCGGAGAGCAATTCCATGGACCCACGGATCGGCGAGAGATTGGTGCCCGTGCCCGATCCCCACTTGAAGAGCATGCCTTCGGTCTTGGCAAGGGTGAGGATGGAGTCGAGCGAGTCGTCGACGGCGTTGATGAAGCAGGCCGAGCACTGCGGCTTACGGTAGCCGGTCACGGAAAACTCGACGGCGCAGGTGTGCTGGTTCCAGTGCCAGTTCTGGGCGTCGGAATTGGGCTCGAGGCGGTCGCAGCCGACATTGAACCAGACGGGCGAGTTGAAGGCGGCCTTCTGCGTCACGAGCAGGTGTGCCAGCTCGTCGTGGAAGATGGCGGCGTCTTCAGGCGTGGCGAAGTAGCCGTTGGCTAGGCCCCAGTCGCGGATGGTCTCAGCCACGCGGCCGATGAGCTGGCGGACCCCGGTTTCGCGGTCGGGCGTGCCTAGCTGGCCGTGCAGGTACTTGCTGGCGACGATGTTAGTCGCGGTCATCGACCAGTCGATGGGCGTCTCGACGTCCTTCTGCTCGAAGATGCTCTTGCCGCTGGCGTCGGTAATGGACGCCGTGCGGCGCTCCCACTGGACCTCGTCGTAGGGCGACATGCCCGGTTTCGAGAAAAAGCGCTCGAATTTCAAAGCGATGTTGGTTTTGCCGGCGGCGCCTTTTGCAGGCGTGGCCTGGGAGGCTGGGGAGCTGGTTATCTTCTTAGTGGCCTCGGCCATGGGTACTCCTTCTTGGGGGATACGAATTTTGATGCCCTCAGTAGAGGGCGGGTCTTGCTGGGGTTCTGGCGCCTAAAAAAGAGCCAGGGTGAGCGCGATGCGCCCTAAAAAGCTCGAAAGCAAGTCTGGAAAAGAACTGCTCGGGAACTGCGGTTACCGGATGAAACATCGCTGTCGTTGCATCTGGGTGACCAAGCTCATCCCGGAAACCTTTGACAGTTCTAAAGAGCCGCAGGTGTGAAGTTAGCTCTGTTAATAGTATGTGTCAAGCGGCAACCACAACATCTAGTATTTTAGATGCAAATAGGTACCAAATTTGTCCAATTTCTGGACTTTGGCTGTGGAGAACTCCGGAAGCACCCGTCAGCCGGGTAGATGAACGCTGTGTAAAAAAGCTCCCTGGATGAGGCTACGCTTGAGCGTATGGGCGAACAAGGGGCGGAAGTGGTGCAAAAGCTGTGGAGGGATGTGGAAGGTGTGGAGGATTGGCAATTCCAGAGGTGTCCTGAGAGGCCGCTTGCACGACTGATGAAGCAAGCGGCCTCCCGAAGATGCAGGATTCAGACCTGGACCATACCGCCATCGACGAAGAGTTCAATACCGGCGACAAAGCTTGCGTCATCCGAGGCGAGGAAGACAACCGTCTTCGCAATCTCGTCAGGATGTCCCATCCGTCCCAGCGGAACCTGCGAGGCGAGGCTGGCCTTGATCTGCCTGGCCTGCTCGGCATCCTGGGCGAGGCCGTCCACTCCCGGAGTATCGATGGGGCCGGGGCTGACTACATTGACGCGAATCTGGCGGTCCTTAAGCTCATTCGTCCACGTCCGGGCGAAGGATCGGACGGCAGCTTTTGTGGCGCTATAGACGCCAAAAGCGGGCATACCTTTGATGGATACGATAGAGGCATTGAGCACAATCGCTCCACCATCGGGAATAAGAGGAAGAGCCTTCTGCACGGTGAAGAAGACACCTTTCACATTGGTATTGAAGGTCTTGTCGAAGTGTTCTTCCGTGACCTTATCGATTGTGGCAAATTCGCCGCCTCCTGCGTTGGCGAAGAGTACATCGATGCGACCGTGCTCCTGCCGGATTTGTGCGTAGAGTTTGTCGAGATCGGCCAGCTTACCGGCGTCGGCCTGTATTCCGGTCGCGTTCGCTCCGATCTCCTTTACGGCCGCGTCGAGCACTTCCTTGCGCCGGCCAGTGATGACCACCTTTGCGCCTTCGGCGACAAAACGCTTGGCGGTAGCGAGCCCGATTCCGGCTGTTCCACCGGTGACGAGTGCTATTTTGCCTTCAAGTTTTTTCGGCATCTGGATTTCCTCTTGTGGTTATGGGTTACGGTTCCCTTGACTCATTGCCGAGGTGAAGAGTTCGAATGAATTCCTTAGTTCTGAATTTATGAACTATTGAACCATGATGTCAAGCCCATCTATGATGAAAATTGTATGAGGCCACTGTTTCACCCGTCGATCGAAGACGTTCGCGTGGAAACCATTCTTCACGCGCTGAGCGATCCGGTGCGCGTAGCGATTTTTACGGAGATCGTGGGCTCGGACTGTTCGCGGAATTGCTCAAATTTTTTAATCATCAGCGAAAAAGATATTCCGAAATCCACACTTTCTCAGCACTTCAAGGTTTTAAGAGAGGCAGGGCTGATTCGCGGGGAGCGCATCGGGGTGGAAATGCACAATACATCACGCTGCGCGGAGATTGACGGGCGCTTTCCGGGCCTCATCGCGGCCATCGTCAACGCTCATCGCATTCAATCCGGGAACAAAGAGCGGGCGCCACGAGGAAAAAAGCGGAAGTCGACTCTCCGTCCTAAATGATTGGGAGAGAACGACGTCAATAAAGGATTGTAGCGTTGAGAGCTGTTTAAAACCCCACGTCTCAGAAGGGAGACGTGGGGCACCCGGCTAGTTGCACTTTTGAACAAATCCGCCCACGGTGAATTGAACGTCGACCTTATCATTGGGACCTCCCGTCACACTAGGACACAAGGCGGCGTAAGCTTTGGGGCCGGGATCTGAGACGGCTTTTGCCCACTTATTGAGCGTTACTTTCATGTTCAACATCTGTAGATTTGAAGCGTGGGATGTAACCGCAATGGGAACCTTTATTGAGACTGCGGCTTTATCAGCGAGAGTAAAGTTCTGAAGAAGCACATTCTGGTAAGGTGTATCCGGAAACCGGATGGCGGGGTATAAATTGTTGAGAAAGGATGAGTCGTACGTTGCATCCACATTCAATATTTTCAAGTTCGTGCTTGTCAACAGGTCAAGCAACCCATCCGGACGATAGGACTTATATCCGTTCACCTCGCTGTCAACTGCTCCTATCTTGAGCGAATTGGCAAAACCGCTAGCTACATCACCGGCACGATCACGTGCGGCACCTACTCGGTTCCCGTAGTCGATGACATCCAGAATGCGGATGTTCCGATTTTCCACTTCCGGAACATTCGGAAAGTAATTCAGATAAAACAGGTGAGGCGGCGCGAACCACTTTCCGGCTCCGCCTACTTCTCCCCCCTGATCGTCCTGCAAATCACCGTAACGATGAGCCCGAATATGTTCGAAGAGAGTATCTTGATACGACCCCTGCCACCCCATGTAATAGCCATCGAGATCAATATTTGAAAAGACTATATGGTTAGGAACGGAGAACTGCCCTGAACTATCGGGACTACCGGGCCCCTGGTGGGCGAGGGTTGCATTATTGTTGCCGCCAAGGATGGATGCAAAGGCCATCGGCATAAACTGACTGCCCCTGGCGTCGGGCGCAACAAACATTTTGAAATCGCGGAATTCCACATCGTTGGTGTTGCCCATGAGAAGAAAGACGGCCGAGGTGTCCGTTGAGCCCGGCCACGGCGCTCTGGTATGTATGAAATGAATTCCTCTATGAGCCGTCACCCATTGAGTCAGTGCTTGGTCAGTAAAAGCAGAAGAGGGGTCGGTGTGCGTGCCTTGTACCGGAGAGTTGTTGTTGTAATAGCTTCCGATATGTTGGGCTATTGGCAATTCACCCACGAACTGAACACGCCAGCCCAACAGTCGGACTTTTGTGCTATTGACCAGCAGGAAGGCGGGAATTTGTATGTTGTCTACCTTAAACAGGCCGGCTGCTGTGAACTGCACCGTTGTTCCGTCGTCGATGTAGATTGGCCGGCGGATGTCGGTGCCCACATGGATGAAAATGGGACAGTCCACAACCAGGGTAAACGCTCCACCTTTGGCTGCCGCAAAGGCCGTCGTGACACCAGCCTCATCATCTGTCTTGCCGTCGCAATGAACCCAGGTGCGTATCGAACGAGAATCGGCCTGCGCGGAAAAAGAAAAGCTGCATATCATTGCAAGCATAGAGAAAAACAACCATAGCTTTGTTAGAAGACTGTTCATACGAGTCATCCTCCGGTCTGTGCGATGCTTAGGGCGAAGCGGTTTACGAGGGCCTGGCTCGCGAGTAACGATCTCGACGCTCACGGCGCTTCTCTTGGCATGACGTCCCTAATATAAAGCAGGTTTCATGACATGATCGAGTTGATACAGCGAGCCGGAAAACAGTGTGGCGCGAGGATTTCTTTCAGGCAGAGGGCCTGACAGAAAATTCTTTGTTCCCTGGTCTGATTCATTTGCCTGGAGTGTTGAATGTGCGCCCTCAGTGAAACGAAGAAGTTTTGAGGTTCAGAATACGGCGAGAGTTGGCACCACGCCGGAAACCTTCAGAACAAGCAGAATGTCTTCGGTGACTTCGCTGCATGCGTTCAACATCCAATCGATGCGAAGTACACCTCGCCCCAGCATCTCGCTATCGAAGGCTTGATGGAGCGAGACGGAAAGAGGGCGGGGAGTTGACACTGACGAGCTTCTGTCTCGATTTCGGTCACGAACCGACGGGTTCGGTCGTGCGAAAATGAAAACGCCCCAGTAAAAAACTGGGGCGTTTTCGTTTGCCCCTGACGGCTGGTCCGCCGCCGGAGACATTGTTTTTGTGCTGGTGCGCAGGTTATTCGGCGGCCATTTCCTCGGCTTCGCCTTCCTGGCGCATCATTTCGAGTTCGCGTTCGGCTTCCTCGAAGGCGGTCTGCACTTCCGCTTGGACCTTGGCTGCCGCTTCTTCCAGCTCCGGTGAGAGCTGGATGTTGCGGTAGTATTCCATGCCGGTTCCGGCGGGGATGAGACGGCCGACGATGACGTTTTCCTTGAGGCCGCGCAGGTTGTCGACGGCGCCGTTGATGGACGCCTCGGTGAGTACGCGCGTGGTCTCCTGGAAGCTGGCTGCCGAGATGAAGCTCTCGGTCGACAGCGACGCCTTGGTGATGCCGAGCAGCAGCGGACGGCCAATGGCCGGACGTCCACCATTCGAGATCACTCGCTCGTTTTCCAGACGGAAGCGGAACTTGTCCACCTGCTGTTCGAGCAGGAAGTTAGTGTCGCCCACTTCCTCGATCTTCACCCAGCGGAGCATCTGACGGACGATGGTCTCGATGTGCTTATCCGAGATGGCCACGCCCTGGAGACGGTAGACTTCCTGGATTTCGTTGACCAGGTAGGCCTGCAGCTCCTTCTCACCGAGCACGGCAAGAATGTCGTGCGGGTTGAGCGGTCCATCCATGAGCGGCTCACCGGCGCGCAGGCGTTCACCTTCCTGCACGTTGACGTGGATGCCGCGTGGCACCGAGTATTCCTTCTCCTCGCCGTTGTCAGCGGTGACATAGATCTTGCGCTGACCCTTCGAAACTTCACCGAACTTCACCACACCATCGATTTCGCTGATGATGGCGGTTTCGCGCGGCTTGCGGGCTTCGAAGAGTTCGACGACGCGGGGCAGACCGCCGGTGATGTCCTTGGTGCGCGTGGTTTCGCGCGGGATCTTGGCAAGGATATCGCCGGGGAAGACTTCGTCACCGTCCTGAATCATAAGGTGAGCGCGTGAAGGCATCAGGTAACGCTTGTTGCCCTTGGCTCCCTTGATGATGATCGCAGGCTGACGCTTCTCATCGGGCGAATCGCCGACGACGAGACGCGAGAGGCCGGTGACCTCATCCACTTCTTCGTGCAGGGTGATGCCTTCCTGCAAGTCCTTGAACTGGATGGTGCCGCCAATCTCCGTCAGGATGGCGAAGGTGTACGGGTCCCACTCGGCCAATGCCTGGCCCAGCTGAACCTTTGCACCGTCTTCGACCTTCAGCTTTGCGCCGTAAACGATCTGGTAGCGCTCTTTCTCACGACCACGATCATCGACAACCGCAATCGAACCGGAGCGGTTCATGGAAACCAGGTCGCCCTGCTTCGAGCGGACTGTCACCATATTAATGAAGCGCACCGCGCCGTTGTTCTTGGCGTCGAGCTTGGACTGTTCCGATACACGCGATGCCGTACCGCCGATGTGGAAGGTACGCATGGTAAGCTGGGTTCCCGGCTCACCGATGGACTGCGCGGCGATGACGCCGACCGCTTCACCGAGCTCAACCATCTTGCCCGAGCCGAGGTTGCGGCCATAGCAGAGGATGCAGACGCCACGCTTCGATTCGCAGGTGAGCACGGAGCGAATCTTGACGCGCTCGATGCCGGCTGCCTGAATTTGCGAGGCGAGATCCTCGTTGATCTCCTGGTTGATGTCGACGATGATGTTGCCTTCGAAGTCCTTGAGCTTTTCGAGCGAGACACGACCGATGATGCGGTCACGCAATGGCTCGATGATCTCGCCGGACTCGACGATCGGGGTAACGTAGATGCCTTCGACTGTTCCGCAGGTGTGCTCGCTGACGATGACGTCCTGCGCCACGTCGACGAGGCGGCGGGTGAGGTAGCCGGAGTCAGCGGTCTTGAGTGCGGTGTCAGCCAGACCCTTACGCGCGCCGTGTGTCGAGATGAAGTATTCGAGCACGGTGAGGCCTTCACGGAAGTTGGCCGTGATGGGGGTCTCGATGATTTCGCCGGATGGCTTGGCCATCAAGCCACGCATACCGGAGAGCTGACGAATCTGCTGCTTCGAACCACGAGCGCCGGAATCGGCCATGATGTAGATCGGATTCATGGCTCCTTCCTTGTCGGCGTTCTTCATGTTGTTGAACATCTCGTCGGCGACCCGCTCGGTGACCGTCGACCAGAGCTGAATGACCTTGTTGTTGCGCTCACCGTTGGTGATGGCACCGTCAAGGTACTGCTGCTGCACGGCAAAGCGCTGCTTTTCCGCTTCACGCACGACACCGTACTTCGTCTCCGGGATGACCATGTCATCGAGGCCGACGGAGAGGCCGGAGCGTGTCGCGTACTGGAAGCCCAGCTCCTTGATGCGATCGAGCATCTTGACCGTGACTTCAAGGCCGAGGTTCAGATAGCAGTAGTTGACCAGCTGGCCGATGCCCTTCTTCTTGAGCAGGCCGTTGACGTACGGCATGCCTTCGGCAAGAGCGTCGTTCAGGATGGCGCGACCGACAGTGGTGGTGATGTACTGCTTGTCGTACTGCACCGGCTCGGTGTGCGTCAGATCCTGATCGTCATACGCGGTGGTCATGTCGAGGACAGGACCGGTGTAGCGCAGACGGATCGGCGAGAGGGTTTCGAGTTCCTTGGCTTCGAGAGCCATGAGCACTTCGTCGGTGTTGGCGAAGACGCGGCCTTCACCCTTGGCGCCCTTCTTGGCCTTGGTCAGGTAATAGAGACCGAGCACCATGTCCTGTGTGGGCACGGTGATAGGCTGACCTGACGCGGGCGACAGGATGTTGTGCGAAGCGAGCATGAGCACGCTGGCTTCTACCTGCGCTTCGGGCGACAGAGGAATGTGCACGGCCATCTGGTCACCGTCGAAGTCCGCATTAAAAGCGGTACAGACGAGCGGGTGAATCTTAATGGCCTTGCCTTCGACAAGCACGGGCTCGAATGCCTGGATGCCGAGACGGTGCAGGGTTGGGGCGCGGTTCAAGAGCACCGGGTGATCTTTAATCACCTCTTCGAGGATGTCCCAGACGATGGGTTCCTGCAATTCCACCATTTCTTTTGCCTGCTTGATGGTGGTGCAGTGACCTGTCTGTTCCAGACGGTGATAGATGAAGGGCTTGAAGAGCTCAAGCGCCATCTTCTTCGGCAGACCGCACTGGTGAAGCTTGAGTTCCGGACCAACGACGATGACCGAACGGCCAGAGTAGTCGACGCGCTTGCCGAGCAGGTTCTGGCGGAAGCGGCCCTGCTTGCCCTTGAGCGTGTCGGAGAGCGACTTGAGCGGACGGTTGTTGGCACCGCGGAGTACGCGGCCGCGACGACCGTTGTCGAACAGAGCGTCAACCGCTTCCTGCAGCATGCGCTTTTCGTTGCGCACGATGACCTCAGGCGCATGGAGATCCATGAGCTTCTTGAGGCGGTTGTTGCGGTTGATGACGCGGCGATAGAGATCATTCAGGTCAGAGGTCGCAAAACGGCCGCCGTCCAGAGGAACGAGGGGACGCAGCTCCGGCGGAATGACCGGGATCACGTCGAGAATCATCCACTGCGGCTTGTTGCCCGACTTGCGGAAGGCTTCGACAACTTTGAGGCGCTTGGAATACTTGAGGCGCTTCTGGAGCGAGGTCTCAACCTTCATGCGCTCGCGCAGCTCGACTGCCAACTCGTCAACATTGACGCGCTTGAGCAGTTCCTTGATCGCCTCGGCACCCATCATGCCTTTGAAGCCGGTGGGGCGGTACTGCTGGTCGAGCTCGCGGAAGCGGTTCTCGTCCTTGATGATCTCGCGCTCGCGCGTGGGCGAGTCGCCCGGATCGACGACGACGTAGCTCTCGAAGTAGAGCACGCTTTCGAGGTCGCGCAGCGAGATGTCGAGCAGGTGGCCGATACGCGACGGCAGGCCCTTGAAGAACCAGACGTGCGAGCAGGGCGAGGCCAGCTCGATGTGGCCGAGGCGCTCACGGCGAACCTTGGACAGTGTGACTTCAACGCCGCACTTGTCGCAGATAACGCCGCGGTGCTTCATGCGCTTGTACTTGCCGCAGAGACACTCCCAGTCAGTGACCGGCCCAAAGATGCGGGCGCAGAACAGACCGTCGCGCTCCGGCTTGAAGGTGCGGTAGTTGATGGTTTCCGGCTTGGTGACTTCGCCATGTGACCAGCTGCGAATCTTCTCGGGCGAAGCGAGCGAGATGCGGATAGCATCGAAATCCGTGATCGGGCTGGTTAATTCAAACGGGCTGGAACGGTACAAGGTGACCCTCCTTGAGTTCCGGGTACTTCTATTTGGGGTGGCCTGTCGCTCCCGGCATGACAGATCCCATGATCCTCAAATCTCAGGGGCGAAACGCCCCTCAAATCCTGCGTTCAGTCAGGCGAAGGTTGAGGCCCTCGCCTGCCGTTTTGCCGCTTAGTCGGCGGCTGCGAATGTTGGCAGCGGCTGCTTCTTTGCATCGTCGCCAACCTGCTTGATGAGTTCGACATCAAGGCAGAGCGCTTGCAGCTCGCGGATCAACACGTTAAACGATTCCGGCACGCCGGGCTCAATGGCTGCCTCGCCCTTGACGATGGCCTCGTAGATCTTGGTGCGGCCATAGACGTCGTCGGACTTGGCGGTGAGCAGCTCCTGAAGAATGTAGGCTGCGCCGTATGCTTCGAGCGCCCACACTTCCATTTCTCCGAAGCGCTGTCCACCGAACTGCGCCTTACCACCCAGCGGCTGCTGCGTGATGAGCGAGTACGGCCCGATCGAGCGAGCGTGGATCTTGTCGTCCACCAGGTGCGAGAGCTTGAGCATGTAGATGTAGCCCACGGTTGCCGGCTGTTCGAACTCTTCACCGGTCATGCCGTCGAAGAGCGGCGTCTTGCCTGAGCTGGGAAGTCCCGCCGCGGCAAGCAGCGCCTTGATCTCGGTTTCGCGCGCGCCGTCGAAGACTGCCGTGCCAAACCAGATGCCCTTCTGCATGCCAAGACCGACACGTCTGACCTGCTCGTCGTCGAGCTCAAGAAGCTGACGCAGTGCGGCGGTGCCACCGAAGCGCTCCTTGAAGACTTCGCGGATCGCATTGGCGTCCTGGTTCTGCTTCACGATTTCGGCAACCTGCTCGCCGAGTTCGTGCGCAGCCCAGCCAAGGTGCGTTTCGAGAATCTGACCGACGTTCATACGCGAAGGCACGCCCAGCGGATTGAGAACAATCTCGACCGGCTTGCCATCGGGCAGATACGGCATGTCTTCCTCGGGCAGGATGCGCGCGATGACGCCCTTGTTACCGTGGCGTCCGGCCATCTTGTCACCGACCGAGAGCTTGCGCTTCATGGCGATGTAGACCTTGACCAGCTTGATAACGCCGGGAGCCAGTTCGTCGCCCTTCTGCAGCTTGCTGATCTTCTCGTTCGTGATCTTGCGCAGCACATCAATCTGACGCGAGGTCATTTCCTCGATCTCGTCGATCTGCTCGTTCACGCGCGGGTCCTTGTCGTTATAACGGATGCGCTTGAGGTTCTTGGTCGAGATCAGCTCGATCGTGTCGCGATCGAGGATCGCTCCCTTTACGAGGAGGCGCTTGTTGGTGCGCTCGTCGTGCAGGTCGGCCAGAACTTCCTTGCCACCGAGAATTGCTTCGAGACGCTTGAGGCGCTCGTCGGTGAGAATACGGATCTCATCGGCGAGGTTCTTTTCAAGCTTGGCTACCTGCTCGCCTTCGATCAGCTTGGCGCGCTCGTCCTTTTCCTGCCCCTTGCGGGAGAAGATGCGAACGTCGACCACTGTGCCTTCGATACCCGGAGGGCAGGTGAGCGAGGCATCGCGGACGTCGCCGGCTTTTTCACCGAAGATGGCGCGCAGCAGCTTCTCTTCAGGCGTCAATTGCGTTTCGCCCTTGGGCGTCACTTTGCCGACGAGAATGTCGTTGTGCTTGATCTTCGCGCCGATGCGGATGACGCCGCTCTCGTCCAGATCGCGCAGCGCGCTCTCTGAGACGTTGGGGATGTCACGTGTGATCTCTTCCGGTCCCAGCTTCGTGTCACGCGCCTCGATCTCGAACTCTTCGATGTGGACTGAGGTGTAGTAGTCCTCACGAACGAGCTTTTCCGAGATAAGGATCGCGTCCTCGAAGTTGTAACCGCGCCACGGCATGAAGGCCACGAGCACGTTGCGTCCGAGACCAAGCTCGCCCTGCTCCGTGCAAGGACCGTCAGCAATGACCTGACCCTTGGCCACACGATCTCCCTGACGGACGATCGGCTTCTGGTTAATGCAGGTGTTCTGGTTCGAACGCTTGAACTTCGTCAGCTGGTAGATGTCCGAACCAACCTCACGCGACAACTGCGTGGGATGGTGCTCGCCTTCTACGCGGATGATGATGCGCTCAGAGTCGACCGAGTCGACCACACCGTTACGACGAGCCAGGATGACAGCTCCCGAGTCGCGTGCGGTGACGCCTTCCATACCGGTTCCGACCAGCGGCGCTTCGGAGACAAGCAGCGGCACTGACTGACGTTGCATGTTGGCGCCCATCAGCGCGCGGTTCGCGTCGTCGTGTTCGAGGAAAGGCACGAGCGATGCTGCCACCGAGACGAGTTGCTTCGGGCTTACGTCAACATAGTCGACGTCCGACCGGTCGACGAGAACAAAGTTGCCCTGACGGCGGGCGTTCACCAGCTCTTCGACGATGTTGCCGTGCTCGTCGAGCTCGATGTTTGCCTGCGCGATGGTATGACGGTCTTCTTCCCATGCCGACAGGTAGAAGGAGAAAGGCTCGAAGTCAATCGCGCGCTTCTTATCTTTCTTGAGCTGGTTGTTCAGCTTGAGCGCCTCGGACTTTTCGAGGTGATCGCCGACACGCAGGCCGCTCTCGCCGGCGTTGGTGACCTGAACATAGTCGAGCACGCGGTGATCGCGCACGCGGCGATACGGCGACTCGATGAAGCCGTATTCGTTGATGCGCGCAAAGCACGAGAGCGAGCTGATGAGGCCGATGTTCGGACCTTCCGGCGTCTCAATCGGGCAGATGCGGCCGTAGTGGGTCGGGTGCACGTCGCGGACTTCGAAGCCGGCACGCTCACGCGACAGACCGCCAGGCCCAAGGGCGGAGAGACGGCGCTTGTGCGTGATCTCCGACAGCGGGTTGGTCTGGTCCATGAACTGCGAGAGCTGCGAGGAGCCGAAGAACTCGCGGATGGCCGCCATGACCGGCTTGGCGTTGATGAGATCGTGCGGCATGGCCGTCGACATCTCCTGGTAGACGCTCATCTTTTCCTTGATGGCGCGCTCCATACGCACGAGGCCGATGCGGAACTGGTTCTCCATCAGCTCGCCGACCGCGCGGACGCGGCGGTTGCCAAGGTGATCGATATCGTCGACGACACCGATGTTCTTGCGCAGTTTGAGCAGGTAGCGGATGGTTCCGTAGAAATCTTCCGGCGTCAGCGTGCGCTTGTCGAGCTGTGTGGCGTCCTGGTTCTCATACAGCTTGATGTTGAACTTGAGACGGCCCACGCGCGAGAAATCATACTTGCGCGGATCGAAGAACATGCCTTCGAAGAGCGCAGTCGCAGTGTCAAGAGTCGGCGGATCGCCCGGACGCAGCTTGCGGTAGATCTCGATCAGCGCCTCTTCCGGCTTGCGCACGGAATCACGACGGAGCGTGTTGGTGATGATGTTGCCCACGTCATCGCGCTCGGGGAAGAAGAGCTCGATGGAGGTGACGCCGCTCTGCGCGATCTTGTGCAACTTGTCGGGCGTGAGCTCCTGATTGGCTTCGAGGAAGACTTCGCCGGTCGTCGTATCGATCACGTCGGCTGCGGTCACAGCGTTGTCGAGTTCGGCGGCTTCAATTTCGACCTCAGAGACTTTGTGCGCGCGCAGTGCCTTGAGGATTGAAGGCGTGACCTTGCGGCCCGAGTGCGCGATCTCTTCGCCCTTGACGACAACGGCGTGCGCGGGCTTGGCGCCAAGCAGATGCGTCGGCTTCTCGGCGCTCTCATCGAGCGTCCAGAAGAGCTTGCCATCCTTCACCGCAATCTTGTCGACGGTGTAGAAGGTCTTGAGGATCTCTTCGTCGGACTTCAGACCAAGTGCGCGGAGGAAGATGGTGCCGAGGAACTTGCGCTTGCGGTCGATGCGTACGTAGAGCGTGTTCTTCTGGTCGTATTCGAACTCAACCCAGGAGCCGCGATACGGAATAATTTTGCCCAGGAAGTAGGTGCGATTGTTCGCAGTCTCGAAGAAGACGCCAGGCGAACGGTGGAGCTGCGAAACGATCACGCGCTCGGTGCCGTTGACGATGAAGGTGCCGTTCTGCGTCATCAGCGGAATGTCGCCGAAGAAAACTTCCTGCTCCTTGATGTCGCGGATGGTCTTCGCGCCGGTCTCTGCGTCCTTGTCGTAAATCGTGAGGCGCACGGTGACCTTGAGCGGAGCCGAGAAAGTCATGCCGCGCTCTTCGCACTCGGCCTGGTCGTACTTGAGCTGCAGGCTGACCGGGTCGCCGCACTTATTGCAGAAGTCAGGCGTGTTTTTGTTGTAGGTGCCGCACTTGTGGCAGAGCACATCGCCCGGATGAAACGGGTCGGTAATGACCATCGCTCCGCAGGTGACGCAAGCGGTGCGCAGGTGGTGCAGGCCTTTCAGGTGTCCGCACTTGCACTCCCAGTTGCCGATCGAGAAATCGACGAAATCAAGCTGCGAGATGTTGCGAAAATCGGTGATGGGGAAAACCGAGGTAAAGACGGACTGCAGTCCATTGTCTTCACGCTCGGAGGGCAACTTGTCCATCTGCAAAAAACGCTCGTAAGAACGCCGCTGCACTTCAATCAGGTTAGGGATCTGGATGGATGTAGGAATCTTTGAAAAATCGAGACGGCTGCGTAGGGCGCGGTTCTCGTTCGACATGCTTCACTCCTGGGGCTCGTAAAACGCGAGGTAAAAAGACATGCTGTCCGAGTCACGCAACATGCCGGGGCTGTTTCTTGTCCTGCCGCTCCGTCCTCGCCCGGAAGCAGCATGATTTTTTCTGCAGTCTGCAGCGCTCTATACGAAACGCGCAGACTTGAAACCTTCGTGCGGAGCTTTCCACATCTCAGGCCTTGCAAATCCAGACAACCTCGCGGTACAAACAAACGTCAGAGCGAAGTGCTGGGCAAAAAGCTGCTAGAGCAGCATGAGGCGGGGTACCGGAATAAGGCGAGACAGGGCAAAACGGGGAAAGAAAAGAAACGAGACAAATGCCAAAAGCTCGTAAAGACAAGGTGTCTTACGAGCGCCACAACCGGATTGTGCACTTGTTAAAAACAGAATGTTCGTTTCCCGCCGCTTCGCAAACTGCGTGTATGCCGCCCTACAGCCGATTCCTGGTTTCACATCTGCGAGTCCGCCGCATGCTCACAGATATGCCGGCAATCGATATGTGCCGGAAAATTTTCTTTGCGTTCACCCTGCAATCAAGGGAAAAACCGCAACCACCTGATTCACTGCGACTTATAACTTCATCGCATCTAGAAAACGCAGAAAGTCGCGAGCCCGATTCAGCCCTCTACACAAAAGAAAGCCAAGCGGAACGCGCACTATTTATAATAGCGCGTTCCGCTTTGGCATGCAACTTGCCTTATTGACAACCGTGATTACTTAACTTCGACGGTTGCAACGCCTTCAAACTTCTTCTTGATGGCTTCGGCATCTTCCTTGCTGATATTTTCCTTCAGAGGCTTCGGAGCACCGTCGACCAGGTCCTTGGCTTCCTTCAGACCCAGCGAGGTAACTTCGCGTACGGCCTTGATGGTGTTGATCTTGTTCGCGCCCGCATCCTTGAGGATAATGGTGAACTCAGTCTGCTCCACAGCTGCAGGAGCTGCCGCACCCGCACCCGCGCCACCAGCCACAACGACCGGAGCCGCTGCTGCTGCCGAAACGCCAAGACGCTCTTCGAGCTTCTTTACCAGGGCCGCTGCGTCCAGCAGGCTAAGCCCGACAATCTGATCTTCCAACTGCTGCAAATCCGCCATGATGTTCTCCACGTAAAACTAAATTTGTTTTTCTCTCCGAAGCGTCGCCGCCCCGGTTGCCGCTTGCCCGTCCTGAGGTTTCCGTTGTGCCCAGACCCAGCACCCCTCAAGCCTGCTTACGGCGAATGCTTCTCAACTCTTAGCCAACAGCCATAGCTGTTAGCTGGCGGTCGCTTCTCCGCCTGAAACTTCCTGCGCGTCCTCTTCGACCGCGGGCGCTGCTTCGACTACAGGAGCCGGCTCGGCCGCTGCTGCCGCTTCCACTGCTGGAGGCTGCTCCGCAACCTGCGCCTGAACTTGCTCCTGCTCTACGGCAGGGGCTTGCTCAACTACTGCTACGGCTGATTCTGTTACCGCAACCTGCGCGCCGGAAAACTTGTTCTGCTCGACTGCCTGATTAATCACCACGGCCAAATCGCGGCCCGTCGCGTTGATAACGGTGGCCAGACGCTGCGCCGGTGCATTGATAAGGTAGAGGAGCTTCGCGAAGATCTCTTCCTTGCCAGGCATAGTCGCCAGCTGCTTAACTTCTTCGACGGTGATGACCTTGCCGTCGATGATGCCGAGCTTAAAGGTAAACTCTGCGTTCTCGCCTACCCAGGTTGAGAGCGCCTTGGCCAGAGCGACCGGGTCGCCACTGGTATAGGCAACGGACGAAACGCCCTTCAGGCCCTGGAGAGCCGCTTCAATCTTCGATCCCTGAGCGGCGCGAGCGGCGAGTTTGTTCTTGAGCACGCGGTAACGGCCGCCAGCGGCGCGAACGGTCTTGCGCAGCTCAAAATCCTGCGCGACGGTGAGCTTGGCAAAGGTTCCGACAATCGCGCTGGTTGAGCCTTCAAGCTCGTGCGCCAGCTGCGTGACCTTCTCTGCCTTCTTTGCTCTGGTAAATGGCATTGTTTTAAATCCTTACTGGCCACCACCTGCAGCGCATTGCGCTTAAGCAGGCTGGCCGGAAAACCTGTAACGTGTCGGCCTACGCCTTGGCTGCCTGATCGGCAACAGACTGATCGAGCGAAATTCCGGGACCCATCGTCGAGCTGAGAGTAATGCCCTTGACGTATTTGCCCTTGGCCGCGGAAGGCTTGGCGCGCATCACGCTCGTAATGACCGTGAGCGCGTTGTCGACCAGCTTCTCCGGGGGGAACGAGAGCTTGCCAACCGGAACGTGAACCAGCGCCGTCTTGTCCGTGCGGAACTCGACCTTACCAGCCTTGATTTCCTTGACAGCCGCTGCAACATCGTTGGTCACGGTGCCCGTCTTGGGATTCGGCATCAGGCCACGAGGACCTAGCACCTTACCGAGGCGGCCAACCGACTTCATCATGTCGGGCGTCGCGATCAGGGCGTCAAAATCAGTCCAGCTTTCCTTTTGAATCTTCTCCACCAGCTCTTCGCCGCCGACAATGTCTGCGCCCGCCGCTTCGGCTTCGCGCTGACGATCGCCTGTCGTGACAACGGCAACCTTTTTGGACTTGCCAAGGCCATGCGGCAGAACCACAGTGCCGCGCACCATTTGGTCGGCATGCTTGGGATCGACACCAAGACGCATCGTCAGATCGACCGTCTCATCGAACTTTGCAAACTTGACTTTCTGCAGGAGCGGAACCGCATCCTGGAGCGAATAGGGGCGCTTTTCAACCGCAGCGCGCGCCTTCGCAATATTCTTGCTGATTTTCTTGCCCATGTATCCTCGTCTCCCACCGCACAGTCGCTACCGCCTGCTGGCCGTGGTGTTGTTGACTGCATCTCAGCTGGCGCTTAAGACGCATTTTTGATTATGCCACACATTTCCCGCTTTTTCCACAGAAACGTGGCCGGCCGGCTTACGCCGTGACTTCAATCCCCATCGAGCGGGCGGTGCCTTTGATGCTCTTGACAGCAGCTTCAACCGACACGGCATTCAGGTCGGGCATCTTCTGCTTGGCGATGTCGAGAACCTGGGCTTCGGTCACCTTGCCCACCTTGTTCTTGTTCGGCGTGCCAGAACCCTTGGCCAGGTTGGCTGCCTTCTTAAGCAGAACGGCGGCCGGAGGCGTCTTGGTGATGAAGGTGAAGGTACGGTCGACGTAGACCGTGATGACGACCGGGATGATCAGGCCTGCCATCTCCTTGTTCTGCGTGCGTGCATTGAACTGCTTGCAGAACTCCATGATGTTGACCTGCGCCTGGCCGAGGGCCGGACCGACCGGCGGTGCAGGCGTGGCCTTACCGGCTTCAATCTGGAGCTTTACCTGTGTCTGTACTTTTTTCGTTGTCGGAGGCATTGCTAAAAACCTTTCCTTAAAGCAGCCGCTAGCTCGTGGCTATCGCTGCCAACCAAATTCTTGTACTGCAAAATCTTCGCTCGAAGCTGATGTACCTCAGGGGCTAAAGCCCCGTTTCACCGGCTTCTGCGATTACGAGGGCTAAAGCCCTCGCCTACCTTAAACGACCTTCTCTACCTTGCCGAACTCGAGCTCGACAGGGGTGGAGCGGCCAAAGATGGTTACCATCACCTTGAGTGTCTCGCGGTCTTCATTCACTTCATCCACGATGCCGTTGAAGTTTGCGAACGGCCCTTCGGTGATCCGTACGGATTCGTTCTTCTCGAACTTGATCTTGAGGCGCGGCTTGTCTTTCGAGACATCCGTGCGGAAGAGAATCGAGCTGACTTCCTCTTCGCTCAAGGCCACTGGCTTGTCACCTGTGCCGAGAAAACCCGTGACGCGCGGCGTGTTCTTAATCACGTGCCACAGATCGTTATCGAGATCCATCTCAACCAGCACGTAGCCGGGGAGAAACACGCGCTCGACCGTGCGCTTCTTGCCGTTGACGATTTCCGTGACCGGCTCGGTCGGAATCATCACGCGGCCGATCTTGTTCTGCAGACCAAAGGCCTGCACGCGGCTCTCAAGCGACTCGCGCACCTTGCGCTCAAAACCCGAGTAGGCGTGGATGATATACCACTTGAAACGCTCGCTGGCTGGGGGTCCTAACTGCTCAGGCGCGCCGCTCTCGGGTGTCTCGTTTTGAATTTCTTCTGCCATATACCTTCTTTATCCGAGGATTCCGACTTCACGCCTTTGGCTTTCGTCATAACCCTCTGGCTTTGTTCGCGCTTTCCCAGCGTTCGCGCCGCCATACCACTCCACGCTTATTGCGTGCCACCCAGCCAATGCAGCAGCCACTTCAGTGCGTTGCCCAGCACCGAATCAATAACATAGAAAAACGCTGCGAAGACGAAGACTGTCACAATGACAACCGTGGTCGTCGACTGCACCTCGGCACGCGAGGGCGTGACAACTTTACGCATCTCACCGCGTACATCCTTCAGGAAATCGACAGTGCGCGTCCAGAACGCCGTCACCTGATTGGTCGTGGTGCTCTTTTGCGGGGAACGCTCTTCATTCGTCGCCAATGCTGCCTTCGCCATAACGCTGCTTCCTTCTTCTACGCGGACAGTCTTCAGACTGTTCCGCGGCAACCCATTATGCAGCGGGCTGCGAACTGCATCAATCTCCTGGCAGGGGCGCTCGGATTCGAACCGAGAAGTTCGGTTTTGGAGACCGACAGTTTAACCGTTGAGCTTACGCCCCTGTAATTCGAGGGCTTCGCGGTGAACCGCCCTCTGACTTTGCTCGCGCTAGCCGGCGCTCGCTCCGTCATTCACCCTGTAATTCGAGGGCTTCGCGGTGAACCGCCCTCTCGCTTTGGTCGCGCGATCCAGCGCTCCCTCCGCGATTCAACCCTGGCTAGCCCAAGCTTGGCGCCCAAGGGGCGCGTATGCCTGGACGGCCAGCCCTACTTCGTTTCTTTGTGGTCGGTGTGCTTGCGGCAGCGGCTGCAGAACTTCGAGAACTCCAGACGGCCAGTGGTCGTCTTTTTGTTCTTCGTCGTCGAGTAGTTCCGTTCCTTACACACGGGACACTGTAATGTCACAATTTCGCGCATCTCTTTATCCTAACCGATTGCCGAAAAGACTGCTTCAGCGATCTTTTTCTTCAAACCTTCCGGGTCTGAAGGCCCTCGAGCCGGGCGGCTTGTTCCGGGAGCTAAGGCTCCCGATTTCTACCTAAAACTTGCACAACCGACTCGCTGAATCCCTACCCGCATCACCGTTCAGGCCTTGGCGTCCGCCTGGACGGCCAGTCTACTGCAAAATCTCAGTGATGGTACCGGCGCCTACCGTGCGTCCGCCTTCGCGGATCGCAAAGCGCAAGCCCTTCTCCATCGCCACCGGCGTGTGCAGCTCGATCTCGAGTGCGATGTTGTCGCCCGGCATCACCATCTCCGTGCCTTCCGGCAGCTTCGCCGTTCCCGTCACGTCCGTCGTGCGGAAGTAGAACTGCGGACGATAGCCATTGAAGAACGGCGTATGACGACCACCCTCTTCCTTCGACAGCACGTAGATCTCGCCCTTGAACTTGGTGTGCGGCGTAATCGACGCTGTCTTCGCCAGCACCATCCCGCGTTCCACGTCTTCCTTCGGAATGCCGCGCAGCAACAGACCAGCGTTGTCCCCAGCCAGACCTTCATCCAGCTGCTTCTTGAACATTTCCACGCCCGTCACCACCGTCTTGCGCGTCTCGCGGAAGCCGACGATTTCTACTTCCTCGCCCACCTTCACCTTGCCGCGCTCGATTCGGCCTGTCACCACCGTGCCACGGCCCGAGATCGAGAAGATGTCTTCGATCGGCATCAGGAAGGGCTGGTCGATCGCACGCGCCGGCAGAGGCACGTTCTTGTCGACCGCCTCCATCAGCTCGTCGATCTTCGCTTCCCACTGCGCTTCCCCGTTCAACGCGCCCAGAGCCGAGCCGCGAATCACCGGCACATCGTCCCCGGGGAAGTTGTACTTCGACAACAGCTCCCGCACTTCCATCTCGACCAGGTCGATCAGCTCAGGATCCTCAACCGCATCGCACTTGTTCAGAAACACCACGATGTACGGCACGCCCACCTGCCGGGCCAGAAGCACGTGCTCCTTGGTCTGCGGCATCGGGCCATCGGTTGCAGCAACCACGAGAATCGCGCCGTCCATCTGCGCCGCGCCCGTGATCATGTTCTTGATGTAGTCAGCGTGACCGGGGCAATCAACGTGCGCATAGTGACGGTTCCCCGTCTCGTACTCCACGTGCGCCGTCGCAATCGTGATCCCGCGCTCCCGCTCTTCCGGCGCATTGTCAATCGTGTCAAACGAACGGAACTTGTTGTTCGGGTTGTGCTTCGACAACACCTTCGTGATCGCCGCCGTCAACGTCGTCTTCCCGTGATCGATATGCCCGATCGTCCCCACATTCACGTGCGGCTTCGACCGGTCAAATTTCTCCTTCGCCATGTCCTGCTCTCCTGTTTACTCGGAGGGAAATGCGCCAATCCGGCGCTCCCACTCCGTTAATCCTGCCAATTTCACATCCAGCGTCGAATAGGCTTCCATGTTCTCACGCCGGAAATCTTCAAACGCTGCGCGCGAGGTCCACGCATCCAGGGTAAAAAATCGCAGCGGATGCTTGACGCTCTGCACCAATTCCAAACCCAGGAACTCCGGAGACTTCCGGAAGAGCCGGGCCCAAACCCCATCCGGGGCGTACGCCTCAACAAATGCCGCCTCACAGCCCGAACGAACTTCAAACTCCCACATCAGCACATACAAACTGGGTTCGGATGGCTGCGGAAATGCAAACGGCTCAGTAATACGCGTACACCTTCAAATACTTTGTCCGCAGCTCGGGAGCGACATGCTCGACGAGCCCAAGATACAACTCGCGCACCTGGCCGCGGTCCGAATCGCCGAGCGATCCATAGAGCGACGGCGTCTTTGCGCCGAGAAACCCATGCGCCAGGATCGCCTCAAATTGCCGGGCACGCAGTCTTGCTTTTTCTAGACGGCGAAGAAATTTTGCCGCGTGCGCTGGCGCAAAAGCTTCCTGGAGCGCGCTTTCGATCTCAGCGAAGGTCTTTTGATCCTGAACCGGAAGAACTGCCTGCTCGAACATGGACTGCCACGTACTCCGTTTACCTAAATCTTTGGAGCGGGAGACGGGAATCGGACCCGCGACCAACAGCTTGGAAGGCTGTGACTCTACCACTGAGTTACTCCCGCTCTACACGCTACAGGGCCGACAGCATTTCCCACTGTCGGCCTCGGGCGCTTTTCCCAATCCTGGAGCTGATGACCGGGATTGAACCGGTGACCTCTCCCTTACCAAGGGAGTGCTCTACCAACTGAGCTACATCAGCCTACTACCACTTCAAAAACCTACTGCGAATTCTCTTCCTCATCGTACCGCCGACCCGAGGTCAGCAATACCCGAAGAGCAAACCCGCCAAGCAGAACGAAGACCAGCATGCGAACCTTGCCGGCATCCATCGTGCTCCAAGCCAGGCCAGCGAGCGCGGCCAAAACGAGGAGCGCAACAATCTTGCGCTGCATACCTCGAACCCGCATAAAAACCCGCTTCCCAACTAAACTTACTGGTGCACAGGGAAGGATTCGAACCTTCGTAGCTCCTAGGAGCGGCAGATTTACAGTCTGCTGCCATTAACCACTCGGCCACCTGTGCATACACACTACATTTTTGAGGGTTTCGCGGTACTACCGCTCCCGCCCTTTGGGCTTTGTTCGCGCCTTCCCAGCGCTCACTCCGCCATTCACCCTGGAGCGAGTTTTCCACTTTCACCAAGACACCAGTCGTCCTTCCGGACATGCAAACGCTCCGGCTCAAACGGGACGCTATCTGGTGGAATGACTGCGGATTGCTCGCGCCATCGAACTCACGCTACTTATGAGGCTTAGGATTCTGGAGCTGGCGAAGGGACTTGAACCCCCGACCGTCTGATTACAAATCAGATGCTCTACCAGCTGAGCTACGCCAGCCCGAACAGCCACATACCTCTATTTCGAAAGACACTGCCGCGTCAGCTGAAAGAGGGGTACAGATTGAAAGGTTAACACACGCCAAGGCGCTCTGCAACGCAGCAGCGGCGCAAGTTGAAAGCAAAATGCGTCTCTCCCACTGGAACAAGCTGGAGGCGGAATCAGGAGGCTCATTGCAAGCAAGCGAGCAGTTCCATTCACTCAGAATCTGCCTCGAAACATGTAAGCAAGGGGCGTTCCGAGAGGATGTTTTTCTGTGAACAAGCCGGAAATTCCGGCTCTCCGTGGGTGAGCCGGCCAGCGTGCGCGATGCTTTTTCCAGCGAGGCTAAATTTGCTTGTGTTTCACAGGCTGTGAGTGATACCACTCATGGCTGCATTTCTTATCTCCCCCGGCCACAATTGGCAGACGCAGTGCTGAAGAAAGAGGTGAAGTATGTGGCGACAGCGACGCTGGCTGACATGGGCAGTCCTGCTTGTACTGCTCGGCTCGACGCTTTCCTGCAAAACATCGGAAGATGCGCGGGCGCTGGCCGCACAAATGACGACAACGGCCAAGCATCTGGGCGACTACTACGAGGCGCTTTCGCAGATTGTCGATAACCACGCCAAGCTGGAGCGGCTGCAGAAAGCGACGCTCGGCGTTCCGGTCGACGCTCAGGATCAGGCCCAATTGCAGAACATCGCGTATGAGTTAGAGAAGCGCGCGGCGGCCGCCCACTCGCTGGCGGAGCTGGCCCAGTCCTTTACCGAACTAAGCAGCTCCAGTGCGCCTGCGGATGTTTCTCAAGCTGCCGCCAACCTGGGAACTGAGCTTTCGACAATTCAACAGCTGCCGAATGCATCCGCTGCTCCAGCCGTATTGCAGAATGCCGGAAAAATTCTGACCCAGTACGCGCAGGAACGCGACGAACGCAATATGGCCAAGAGTATGGACCCGACTCTGGCCGCGCTTTCTCAGTTGTTTACAGAGGAAAAGCCGGCGTACGATTCCATCCATCGAACGTATATCGCACTGGCGCAGAGCCTGGCACTCGACCTCGTGAACCACAATCAGGTCGATCCGGGCAGCCTGATGGAACCGGCCCTCCAGCCGTTTGGCCTAGCTTCGCGCATCCCGTCCGAACAAGTGCCGCAGGGCCTTCAGGACTACGCCCGGGAACAGATAAAAACCGAAGGACAGGCCCAAATTGCGGCGCATTCAAAAGCCTCGGACATGATGGAGAAAGCGCTCCAGGAAATCTCGAAGCGCGCTCACCAGCTTGCAACCGAAGGACATATGCCTGCGCGCGGCATGCCCTTCTCGCTGTCAGATGTTGAGTCGTGGACCAAACAGATTGTAGGCAAGAGCGCCTAGACCCGGACTATCCAAGGAGAGCCATCTTATGGGACCTTCCCTGCAAAGCCTTGAAGATCAGTACATACTTCTCACCCAGCAGCTTCCGGCAACCCTGGAAGCCTGCACTACGCAGGCGCAGAAGGACCAGGTAACGGCGCAGTACACGACTTCGCGCCGCAACTACTGGAGCAGCATTCAGAAGGCCTTCCACGACAATGATCCGACCGTCGTTTCTCTTGTGCACCAAATGCATGACGAGCAGACGAAGATCGAGGATGTCACGAAGCACCTGGACGACATTGCCAAAGTGATCAACATCATCACAGACGCAGTCACAGTGGGCACAGCACTTGCCGCTAAGGCTGCATAAGATAACTTCATGAACATGGCTGCTCTGTGCTGTAATGCGCACGGGGGACTTGCATTTCATGAAGTTATTGGCCAAATTTAACCTGCTTCTCATTGTTGTATTCGGTCTGGGCCTGACACTCATCGCGATCAATGCCCGCAGCTTTTTGATGAACGACGCCAGAAGAGTGGTCCTGAATCAGGCTGAGCTCATGGCTGCAAGCTCGCGCGCCACACGCGACTACACCGAAGAAGAGATCAGCCCGGTCCTGGAAAACACGCCGCAGCACGCTGACACCTTCCTGCCACAGACCATCCCGTTTTACGCGGCGACCGTGACATTCAATCGCCTGCGCAAAAATTTTCCCGACTACACCTACAAGGAAGCCACGCTGAATCCTACGAATCTCGTCGATCGCGCCGAAGACTGGCAGGCTGACATCATCAACTACTTCCGCAATAATCCCAGCGAAACCCAGCTGGTTGGAGAGCGCGAAGGCGCCGTCGGCCCATCGCTTTATCTGGCCCGCCCCATTGCCGCTGACCCGGGCTGCCTGGTATGCCACAGCATACCGAGCGTGGCGCCGAAAGCGATGATCAAACGGTACGGCTCACAGAACGGCTTCGGCTGGAAGCCGAACGAAATTGTCGCGGCGCAGATTATCTCTGTGCCTATGTCGGTGCCCATCAAGCTGGCAAATGAAGGCTTCCGCAACCTGCTCATTACGTTGGGAACGATTTTCTTTGCGGCGATCGTGCTCATCGATATCGGCATGTATTTCATCGTGATCCAGCCTCTGCGCAAAGTAAGCGCGTCGGCAGACCTTATCAGCACAGGCGATATCGACCAGCCACCTCTGCCGGTGAAGGGTAAGGATGAAATCGCGCTGGTTACGACGTCGTTCAATCGCATGCACACCAGCCTGAAAAAAGCGATGGAGATGCTGAATGATTAGCGGCTCATCCTGCGTCTTTTAAAGATTGCTCATGCCAGGTATGGATCGACTTCGTTCTGAGTCAATTTTCATAAACCGGCATGACGATCACGACTTTGCCGTATCCATGCTTACGCTCAATCTTTCTCGCATAGGCTGCGGCAGCGTTCGCGAAAGGTACCTCAGCGTCGACAAAGACGCGCAACTTGCCCGCATCCAGCAAGCTCCCGATTTCCGTGAGCTGCTGCTGGTTCGGCTCAACGATAAAGAACGCATCTTTTACGCGCGGATCAGTCGTCGCTTCGCTGCTTGCGGCAATCGTTACGAGGCGGCCGCCCGGTTTCAGCACATCCCAAGAGCGTTGCAGCGTCTCGCCGCCCACGCCATCAAATACAACGTCCACATCGCGGACAATCCGTCCGAAGGATTGGGTCGTGTAGTCGATGACCTGCCGGGCTCCCAGCCGGGAGACGAATTCCATCGTTTTCGGCGAAGTGGTCGCAAACACCTCCGCTCCGAGAAGCCGCGCCAGCTGGACAGCAAAAACTCCAACCGCGCCTGCCGCGCCGTGTACAAGAAGCCGCTCGCCAGACTGCAATTTTGCGCGATCGACAAGCCCCTGCCAGGCGGTAAGGGCATCAATTGGAACGGCAGCGGCTTCCGCATGCGAGAGGCTGGACGGTTTGCGCGCGATGCTCGACGGCAAGGTGGTGCAATAGTCGGCAGTGGCTCCGTCGGCATACCAGTCATTCATCCCAAAGACTTCTTCACCCACCGAGAAGCCCTCGATTCCATCACCAAGCTGTGCAATGACGCCGGAAAACTCATGACCCGGAATAGCGCGAGCACGCAAGCTGCCGTCTTGCTTATGCGATGTTGGATACCAGAGAAGTTCTGTATGCGTTACCCCTGCCGAATATACCTCGATGAGAATCTCTCCTTTACCCGGAGACGGACTGGGTACGTCTGACACAGTGAGCGTGGGCGCGGGTTGTGAATCGACCAATTGAGCGGCTCTCATTGTTTTCTCTTTGTCTGTTCAGGCCTTAACGGCGTTTCGACTGCAGAAACTTCTGTCTGTCTGTTTCAGAAGCTATATGCATCGAGGCCTCTTTGTAGAGCTGGTCGAGGTCGGTGCATTTCGCCGCCAGCTTGCGAATGACGACGCTGGCAATAGGACCGATGTAGACAGCCAGTTTTTTACTCACGTCTTCGATCGGAAACTGCGAGATCTGGCTCGAGCTCTTTTGCTGCGTAGCCTGGCTGCCGCTCTTCGGCTGAGCGCTGCCGCTGGGGATATGCAGCGCTGTCGTTTCGATGGAAAACACCTCATCGATGCTGGTTGCCGGAATCGAATCCAGCGCGGACAGGAAGGCCTGCGCGGTCGCAAACCTGTCTCCCGGGGATTTTTCGAGGGCCTTGACGAGAGTATTCGAGAGAGCCACCGGCAGGCGCGGATTCAGTTCGATGGGCGCGGCTGGCCGGTCATTCAAATGAGAGCGCATGATCTCCAGATTGCTGTTTCCGCTCACCGGCAGCCAACCGGTAAGAATCTCGTAGAGCGTTACACCCACTGAATAAATATCCGACTGCGTGGTGGCTTTGTCGCCGGCAATCTGCTCTGGCGACATATAGTTCACCGAGCCAACCATAAAGCCGGGAGCAGTCAGCTCCGCCGAGCGGTCGCTGATGGCGATGCCGAAGTCGACCAGCTTGATCTGATTCGCGTCGGTGATCATGATGTTCGAAGGCTTGATGTCGCGGTGCACAACGCTGCGACTGTGGGCGTAATCGAGCGCGGAGAGAATCTGCCGGGCGTATCGCAGCACTTCCGGTACCGGCATCCGCATTCGCGAGCTTCGAGCTCGCAGCGTCTCGCCCTTGATCAATTCCATGATCATGATGAGCTGGCCATCGAAGTAGAGGGCATTGTGCAGCGCAGCGATATTGGGATGGTTAAGACCGCCCAGCAACTGGATTTCGCGACGGAAGCGTTCGCCCATCTCGGCGGATGCGATCTGGCCGGGCAGCAGAATCTTCATCGCCTCAGCGCGCTGTGAAATCGCGTGCCGCACCTCGTATACCTGGCCAAGACCACCGGCTCCAAGCGTGCCGACGACCTCGTAGTCGCCGATCTGTTGTCCCACCTCAAATGCCATAGATGACATGACCATTCTGCTTGAAGCAAGCAGCCGACAGCAATGTTATGTAGATCCAGTACATGCGCAAATGGATTCTGAGACGCGCCAGATGAGATGATGAGGATGTCGCAAAGGAGATTTCCTTGAGGATCCGTCGACGCACGAAGATCACGATTGCCGTTGCCGTGGTCATCCTCCTGTTGCTTGCTGTCGCTGTTTATTTACGTATGAAGGCCCCGCCGGAAGCAGCGCGCCTGCTTCCGGAGTCGGACGGTATCGTCTACTTGAATCTGCGACCGTTCCGAGCGGTCACGCATTTTGATCAGCGCCCGGTAGCGCATGATCCTGATTACCAGAGTTTTATTGACGCAACGGGGATTCAGTTCGAACGCGATCTGGATGAAGCTGCGTTTGCCCTGCACCGCATGCCCAATCCGGCAGGACCGAATGGCGCTGTTGCATTCTCCGAAGTCTTTGTGGGGCATTTTGACGGACGCAGGCTGGCGCATTATCTTGAAAGCGTCTCGTCGGCACAGGAAAATTATGCCGGACACACGATCTACAGCATTCCGAGCGAGGGGCGCACGGTGCGGGTGGCACTGCTTGGCTATGACATGGTGGCGGCAAGCAATACGCTAAGTGCAGAACAGATTCATTCCATTCTCGACCGTTATCGCTCCGCCGCACTGCCTTTCGCCGGCTCCAGCCTGCTGAGTGACTACTATGAAGAGATTCCTTTGCTCTCGTTCGCCTGGGGCATCGGGCAGATCGGTCTTCCTTTTGGCGACAGCGGCAGCGTGCGCATCCTGGGCCTTCGTTTGCCCATTCACTTCGATTCCAAATTTCTTGCTTCCGTGCGCTGGACCGGCTCGCTTCGACTGCGGCTGGAGGAGATTGCTCCAACCGAGGAAGCAGCGGCAGCGTCCGCGGAAGCGGCAAAATTATTGCTGGGCTTCGCCCGCAATGCGGATGTCGCCCTCCCGGGCATGACCGATACCGATCTTAAACCTCTGCTCGACAGCATCCAGGTTGAGCATCACAAAGACCGCGCGGTGCTGCATGCGACGCTGCCTCCGCGCCTGCTGGAACGACTGGTAACGCCGGCAAGGCTGCAATCCCTGCCGCCACCCGGAGACGGCAGCAAATAATTTGCGTCTAAGATGTGTCTAAGCGACATCTGAGTGGTTAGACCACGCTGAAATTCTTAGCTCGCACACCCAAAACCTTAAGCAAATTGTCGGAGGACTGGAAGGTATGAGGAGACTCTCCCCACGCGTTGCCCCTGTAGCCGCGGCGTATATAGCGATTGCATTGTCTGTACCCGCACTGTATGCCGATGGCCCTCCATCGGGAACCGTGATCACTGGAAAAGCTGCATTTACTGATTACACCCAGGAAAAGCCAGGCGTGCGGCGCAAAATTACGATCGCCGATCTGCCTGAACCCTATGCCACCAAGGGTGTGGATAATGGTGCGGATATGGTCGCGCGTCCCGAAGGCGCTTGGCCGCAAGCTCCGGCCGGCTTCAAGGTCGAGCTGTACGCCGGTGGACTGAATGAGCCCCGACTGATTCGCACCGCACCCAACGGCGATCTCTTCGTGGCCATGAGCTCGAGTAACGAAATCCTGGTCTTCCGTGGAGTGGGCCCGGATGGGAAACCGAAACAGATGGAAAAATTCGCCGATGGCCTGAGCCAGCCCTTCGGGATTGCGTTCTATCCTGCTGGGCCCAATCCGAAGTGGGTCTATGTTGGTAACACCGATTCCGTCGTGCGCTTTCCCTACCAGAGCGGCGACATGAAGGCGCGCGGACCTGCGGAAAAACTTACCGACCTGCCCGGAGGCGGACGCCTGCGCGGAGGCGGTCACTGGACCCGCGATATCGTCTTTTCAAAAGACGGCACGAGGATGCTTGTCTCGGTGGGATCCCATTCGAATGTCGATGACTCCGACACGCATCCGGAAGAACTTCACCGTGCCGATGTGCTGGAATTCACGCCGGAGGGCCAGTTCGTCAAGGTCTATGCCTCCGGCATTCGCAACTGCGTGGGCGAGGCCATCAACCCGATCACCGGCGAACTGTGGTGCTCAACCAATGAGCGCGACATGCTCGGCGACAACCTGGTTCCCGACTACATCACACACGTTCAGGAAGATGGCTTCTATGGCTGGCCATGGTGGTACATGGGCCCGCATCAGGATCCGCGCCATGACGGCAAGCACCCTGAGCTGAAGGCGAAAGTCATTACGCCGGATGTTCTGTTGCAGCCCCACTTCGCGTCCCTTGAGATGAACTTCTACGAAGGCTCCCAATTTCCCGCAGAATACAAGGGGGATGCCTTTGCCTCTGAACATGGCTCCTGGAACAAGGCAAACCGTGCGGGCTACGAGGTCATTCGCGTTCCCATGCGCGAAGGCAAAGCAACCGGCGAGTATGAAGACTTCCTGACGGGATTCACCACGGCGGATGGTCATGTCTGGGGGCGGCCCGTGGGTGTGACGGTTGGCAAGGACGGATCGTTGTTTGTAACGGACGATGGCTCAGGCTCGATCTGGCGCGTCAGCTATGCGGGACGCTAAAGAAACAGGCGTTCAGCTATCCATGAGAAAACGACAAAGGCCGCCAGATTTCTGGCGGCCTTTTATTTTTTAATTTTATGAAATCTAGTGCATGCCGCTGGCGCTGGCCGTCGAGTCACTCGCGTTGGCAAGCTGTTGCATAGTCTCACGCAGATACTTATGCGGATTCACTGGCGTATTACGAATGCGTACTTCGTAATGCAGATGCGGACCGGTGCTGCGGCCGCTGGTGCCGACATATCCGATAATCTGGCCGCGCGTGACCTGTTGGCCATCCGTAACGGCAAAGCCCGAAAGGTGTCCATAGAGCGTCTTCATGCCATAGCCATGGTCGATGACTACTTCACGTCCATAACCCGAGCCAAGGCCGGCGGTTTCGACGACGCCATCCGCAGTTGCGCGAACCGGCTCGCCAAAATGAGAAGAAATATCGACGCCCGCATGGAATGCGCCCTCGCCATTGAATGGGTCTTCACGCTCGCCGAACGAACTGGTAACAGGCCCGACAACAGGCCACAAAGACGGAGCATTTGCCAGATTCAGGGTGGTGTCCAGGCTACCAAACGGCCTGCGGTTGAGATTCAGGGGCTGATAAATCTGCCCTGAGAGTGCAGTACGGCGCAGAGCGTAAAGCTGGTCGAGCGATTGCGTGTATGCCTGCTGGCTGAAGCTGTCAGAGCTGTCGGCAACAGCAAGGACGGGGGCGGCTGTTCCGGATGATTTTGCAGCGGTTAGCTTGTTCTGACGTAGACCATAGAGCGCGGTTACTTCACTTGCCAGCGAGCCGAGCGATGCTGCCTGCACTTCTTTCTCGTGGGCTACTTGCTCCATGTGCGCGTAATCTTTGCGAAGTGCCTCGCGCTGCGAGCGAACCTGATTGAAACTCGCTGTTTTCAGCAACATGCGCGAATAGGACCCAGCCATGCCTGTGATGGTGAATGCACCCACAATGGCAGCAGCTACAAAGATGTAGGCGTAGTGCAGTGGAACCGGGATCTTCCTGAGCCGTCCATCTTCTTCACGAGCAACAAAAATGATGTAAAAGCGTTTACGCAAAATCTACTCGCTCGTCCGGGGAAACCTACATACCGAAAATCTTTTGGATCACGGCAAAACACGCTGACCTAGTCCATTAGTGTCACTTGAAAAGATTTGCGGTGTTCTTGAAAGACCCTAACAGCTTGGCGGATACGGGTCAACCATCCTTACGGAAGATTTATGGGAATACGGCACCATTTGTCCACCGTAAGTAACACCCCGGCCCAGCCGTATATTTTATAGTGCGAAATGCCTGAAATCGTGACAGCGGCGGTATGCTGTACAGCGTGCCAAGGAAACAAAAATCAGGAGCGGCTATGGGGGAGAGAGCCCTCATTGCCGCGATTCGCGCACGCGCCTCTCAGCGCAGCGGCATTCTGCGACTCGGTATTGGAGATGATTGCGCTGTTTTGCGTCCTCCTGCGGGGCATGAAATTGTAGTCACGACCGATCTGTCCCTTGAACAGGTCCATTTTCGTCGCGACTGGCACACTCCTGAATCGGCTGGCCACCGTTGCCTGGCGCGCGGCCTGAGCGATCTGGCAGCCATGGGAGCCAAACCTGTCGCGGCATTTCTTTCATTAGCGGTTCCCGCAGATATGACCGTCGCCGATCGAGGATCGAGCTGGGTCGAGCGTTTCCTGAATGGGCTTTTGGCACTGGCTGACAAGCACAATACTCCGCTCGCAGGTGGCGACACCGCTCAATCGCCCGGCTTCGATGAAGCCGGCTGCCGACAGACGGGCATGGTATCGGCGGACATGATTTTGCTTGGAACGGTGTCCAGGAACCGCGCCTTGCTTCGCTCCGGGGCGAAAGCCGGAGACATTCTTTATGTCACCGGATCTCTGGGAGGAGCCGAGGCCGAACTCCTCGCGTTGGGGCGCGATCCGCAGAGTTTCCAGAGGCTCACCAAGGCAGTGCCTCGCCATCCGCATCTTTATCCCGAGCCGCGTTTAGCTGTGGGTACAAAGCTTCTGTCACTGCGAATCGCGACCGCCGCAATCGACCTGAGCGATGGGCTTTCCACGGACCTGGCGCATCTATGCGAAGAATCAGGTCTGGCGGCAGAGCTGGATGCGTCTGCGATTCCTGTCCACGCGCTCGCGCAAAAGGCTGAAACGGACGGCTGGATTCCGTCCGCTTTGCATCTTGCGTTGCACGGTGGCGAAGACTACGAGTTGCTCTTTACGGCGTCGGCCCGCGCCAAGGTTCCGGCGGAGATTGCGGGCGTACCCATCCACGCGATTGGCCAGATGAAGGCACATCGCAAAGGAAAACCGCTGATTGAAATGATTGGATCTGATGGTAAGCGCACACCCCTTGACGCAGGCGGCTGGGAGCATTTTCGCTAAAAGTCTGTTAGCTCTAACCCCGCACCTCATCAGTTTTGGCTCACCAGAGCATTGCAGACCCCGCCATCCTGGCCGTTGATCCGATCAAGCCTCTCCGACCACTGCTGCAACCAAATCTTGATACCCTCAACATAGTGATGAACACGAATACAACGCGCGTACGATTCGCGCCTTCGCCGACCGGATTGCTGCATGTAGGCAATGCCCGTACGGCGCTTTACAACTGGCTGGTTGCTCGGCATACGAGCGGAAAATATATTCTCCGCATTGAAGATACGGATGTCGAGCGCAGCAGAGAAGAGCACGAGGCGCAGCTCATCGAGGATATGCATTGGCTCGGTCTCGATTGGGACGAAGGCCCGGAGATTGGCGGGCCGCACGCGCCGTATCGCCAGTCGGAGCGCATCGCAATTTACAAGGAGCACACTGACCGCTTGCTAAGTGAGGGCAAAGCGTACCGCTGCTTCTGCACGGCAGAGGAACTGGAGGCCGAGCGCCAGAAAGCCGTCGCCGAACACAGGCCGCAGGTCTATTCCGGCAAGTGCCGCGCTATTACAAAGACTGACTCGGAAGCACGCGCAGCAACCGGAGAAGCGTTTGCGATACGCCTGCTGATTCCGGACCGGCCACTGCGCTTCCACGATATGGTTCGCGGCGACGTAGAGTTTGCCAGCGAAACGGTCAGCGATCCGATTCTTGTGCGGTCGAGCGGCGTGCCCGTTTACAACTATGTCGTCACGGTCGACGATGCGCTGATGGAGATCACGCATGTGATTCGCGGCGACGACCACATTTCAAATACGCCGAAGCAGGTCGCGATTTACGAGGCCTTCGGATGGCCCGTGCCGCAGTTTGCTCACCTTTCAACCATTCTGGGCAGCGACCGCGAGCGCCTTTCCAAGCGCCACGGAGCAACGTCCATTGCCACTTTCCGCGAGATGGGCATTCTGCCTGAAGCGCTGGTGAATTATCTGGCGCTGCTCGGCTGGGGTGCCAAAGACGGCACCAGCGAGACATTTACTCCGCAGGAGCTGATCGCGGAGTTCGAGTTGGAGCGTGTGACGGCGTCGCCCGCCGTTTTCGACTTCGACAAGCTGCACTGGCTGAACCGGCATTACCTGAAGCTGGCCGATCCGGCGCGTATTTTGGATCTCGCGTGGCCATACTTTGAAAAACAGGACTTGCTCCCTGCGCGTTCCGCTGCCGATGCCGAGACCGTGGCCTGGTTCGGCAAATTAATTGCGCTTTTTGTGCCTTCTATCGACCGCCTTGAGCAGCTGCCCGAGAAGGCGCAGTTCGTCTTCCGCTTCGATGCCACTGCGGCGAGAGCGAATGCCGAAAACGAAGCCATTCTGCAATCGGAGACGGCGCAGAAAGTACTCGCCGCTTTTGCGCAGCGCGTTTACGCACGCGAGGGCGCAATCACTCCGGAACTGTTCAAGACATGGATGAACGAGATCAAGACCGAAACCGGAGCCAAAGGCAAGGAGCTGTTTCATCCGGTACGCATCGCGTTGACTGGCGCGCATTCGGGCCCGGAGTTCGACAAGCTCATTCCGATTTTTGAGGAAGGCAGCCGCCTGCAGCCCCCCGCGCATGTATTAAGCGTGCGCGAGCGCGTGGAGCAGTTTGCCGGGCAAATCGTATGACCGGTGTGTATTGGATTCAACACAGTCGAAAACCCGGCCTTGCGATCGTTGCTCGGCCACGCGATGAAGATTCGCTCGAAGACGATTTGCTGCTTCTGAAGCATGCCGGAATCGATGTTCTCGTTTCCCTGCTTGAAGACGCGGAAGGGATGGATCTGGGGCTGGAGCAAGAGCGCAGGCTGGCTGAGAAAATTGGACTTGAATTTCTGTCGTATCCGATTCCTGACCGTACCATTCCCACCAATCGTGAGTATTTCTGCAGACTCATTTCTCGTCTGACGGCTGCAATCCGTGCAGGAAAGCATGTGGGAGTGCATTGCCGGGCATCTATCGGGAGGTCGACGATCGTGACCGCAGCGGTCCTTGTTGAATTGGGATGGGATGCCAGCCGGGCTCTGCCTCTCATTGAACAGGCTCGCGGCTGCACCGTGCCGGACACCGAAGAGCAGCGCCTGTGGATTCTGCAACTTACTCCTTGTACGCCAGAGCCAAAATGAACAAGCCAGCGCTCGATCTCGCATTCCCGCGCACCTGGACAGCAGAGGTGCTCGAGAAACGTCCGCTCATCGCCCCATCAAGGCAATACGTCTATCCACAGCAGGTGGAAGAGGTAGAACGCGGTGCGTTGGAGCTGCTCGTAAAGCCGGCGAGCAGGGATCCATTTCTGGCAACGTGTGCGTTAGGTTTTGCCGACCCCAACGCGCCAACCGGCGTCTGGAGCTGCCCCGGTCCCGACTGGCTCTGCGCCGTTTCCGGCGGGTACGCCTATCTGATCCACACGCTCCAACCAGAGCGATGGAGCCAGATTCCCTATCGCCCGGTATTGGGCCTCCGCGCACTTCCAGAGCAACAGCTGCTGCTCTTCGTCGGACACCATTCCATCCTTGCCTGGGGGGGCGACGGAGAGGCGTGGCAGACGCCGCGACTCTCCTGGGAAGGCATTGAAATCACCGACATCGCCGGCCACACGCTGTGCGGCCTGGGTTGGGATCTGATCACCGACAAAGATGTGCCCTTCGCCATTGACCTGAAGACAGGCGAGCACACGGGCGGCACGAAAATGAGCTGCCACCCGAGCGAACCTCATCCGGGCAGGCTTATGGATAAGTTGCCACAGAATTGAGCCCTGTTTCGGGCCTCTGCGGGACGTGGCTCAGACGGTGAACTATTTCATGCATCGCACTGCTCTCTGAGTGCTTGAAAAGTGCGTATTTGTGCTCCGATGTTCAGGGTTTGACACAATTTCGCCTGCAAAGTAATCTAAAAATTACTGCTTGTCCGGCCATTCGCGCTGGACTTCTTCCCGTGCCGAAGTGGCGGAATTGGCAGACGCGCGTGGTTCAGGTCCACGTACTCGCAAGGGTGTGGGGGTTCGAGTCCCTTCTTCGGCACCAATGACAGGCTTATCTCGTTGATTCCACCGTTAAAGCGCACAATCTTAAATAGATACGGCTATGGTCGATGTCATCCACAGTGCTCGAAAGCTTAATGCTCAACGCACCTAGATTCACTTGGCTGCACTCCAGGCGAAGATCGGAGGCACTTTGGTGAATTTCTCCCTCCGCCCCTCCCGTTAAATCATCTCCGAATAGAGTGCTACCATGCTGACAACCATACATGCCGGGCAGGGTAAATCTCGCGGCGCTCGAGAAATCCTCGACGCAACAGATCCATCACAGTCTGGAGATGTACAGTGAGATTCACCTAATCCCTAGTCCTTATCCGATTCGTTGGGCGTCTCAGTTTGCTGCCGTCGAACTGCATGCAATATGGGAACGATATGCAGAGAAGCGCCTCATAGCGGCCTTGAACCATAATGCTGCGCACTTCTTGGAGAAGAATGAGGCTAAGGGCGTTAAGCGAGTACCGCTGGGTCTTGCGAGCTACATCGTCCGCAGCTGGAGAAGATTCTTCGACTTCAAAAGCTCGTCTGACCTGATCAGTATCGGTGATCGGCTTCTAAGCGGACTCGGTAATCCATTCAGGGAACTGACAGAAGGTCAGAAACTGTATATCGATTGTCTGGCGACGATCAGAAATCGTATTGTCCACAGAAGCGATGCAGCAGACCATTCGTATCGGAACTTCCTACGCGGCGCACCCTATCATATGAAGTTCGTCCCCAACCCCGATGAGTTCCTCAATGCACCCGATAAGAGAAGCGATAGCCCGGCGAGAGGGGAACCCCGTGTCGTCAGCTTTGCTCTCATTATGATCGAGGCGATCGAACTAACGGCCCAGCCTGATCCTTTCTGATCGGTCTGTCGGCAACACGGAAGTTTCGTCCATAGATGCCCTACAACTCCTTGAGTAGCTTCTGAGCGGTACCGGGCGCGCCGGGGCGTTTCGCCTGATGCGCCTTGTGGCCAGCGAAAAGAGAATGCGGCCAGCCTGAGCTAAGAATTTATGGCTTGGGGTTTCCAGCAATGAGCAAACTCTTTCCGGGCGTGGCTGATTCCCGTGACATTGAAAGAGCGGGTTTGTTTTGAGTAGATGACCTGTTGAATCCCACCGTGTATCGAATTCACGTTATTGTAGTGACCCGTGCCTGTCCCCGTGTATTCCAAGCTCATTTTGATATAGCTATGCCATTCCGGCTTCTCGGTTGCGTGAAAGCCTGTCGCTTCCAGTAAGCCGTCCTGTGGTTCCCAGATGAGTTCTATGGTTCCCCCGGTCGGTTCATGCGTCCCGTCATCCCTGATGCGATAGTTCACATAATGACCGGACAGAGAGCCGTACTCCCTGGTGAGTGCCCGACGCTCCGACCATTTCCGGAATCTGGCGCCAATCTGCCAATCGGCCATAGCGCCCAGTATCGTGCCCAACACAGACCCGACTACAAAATTCGGCCAACTGACCATCATTTTCATACTCCTACGTGGCGATGACGAAGCCCTTCGTAGAATGTACGTCTTCTGTCTCATTCTTGTTCCTGACCCTTGCCTAGAAAATTCGCAGAAAGTCGAAATTTGGATAGCGCATTACCTGTGTCAATAATGAAACACGAGGGGCAGGACCGGTCTGAGATCCCTGACCTGCTGGTTGCATCCTCCGTCAAACTCGATTTCGAGCAGATATCGATTACCGGCGCGCGTTGAAATCAGCCCACTTTTGACGACGATCTGAGAAGCTGCTGATCGAAGCGGCGCAGGGGTGGTCAGGGTTAATCCGGTGATCTCGCGAACTCCCATGGGATGCTCGACAAAGTGCTTCTCGCGATAGGCCCGCCGCATGAAGCCCATGTAGACCCACATCGGCTCGGCAATACCCGCCTCGCCAATATGCATGACGAGCGGGTCCGGCTGGTACGATGGCCGATAAGTCCACGATGGAAACGGTATCTCGTCCTGGCCAGCATCTGTCGGGCGCAGGCAGATGCCGTACGGGCAGCTTCCATGATCACGCCCAGACCATCGCTCCCAGAGCTGAGTGCGACGGGTATTCTCCCCTTGCGCTTCAACCGGGTCGTCCACCCAAAACAATTCAATCATTGCATTCGCAAAGTCGAAACGCCGACACGCTGTGCCCTGGCCGGGATGATCATTGGGAAGCCCTTCGCGCAGGCTGCACTGCAGCATGCTCTCAGCCTCGGGAGCACCTCTGGAGACACAGACAAAGAAATGGTCCAGTTCTATCTGCACGATTTGCTCAGCGGCAAGATTGCTCCTCGGAATTCTTGCAAGCCTGTCGCTGGCCTCCATTGTGTCACAGGCCACGCCCCGAGATCCGCTCGTCCTAGCGCGGGAGTTGTCCTGGTCATGTCGCGGCGCGCGCTCCGATGCCGCTTAGTTCTGTCTGGTTTGTCGGCAATATAGTCCTTTCAGCCGCCGCCCGAAACCGTGGAACACCCATCCCGTCATTTCCGTGTTCTGTCCTGCGAATCATGCCATGTAGTTGGACACACTCGCAAGACTGATGTCGAACGCCTTTGCGACCGCTGCCTTGCCTTCACCAGCGGCAATGCGCTTTCGTAGTACCTTTACGACAGCAAATGGAGGTTTGAGAAGCCTCCGTGTGGCCCACAATCCAGAAGAAGTGGTGTTTACCTCAACCAGTGCGGGATTACTATAAGGTTCCTCGGTGTCTAAATGTAGTGGAACCACACATTATGCGACGTTTTGTTCTATTAATGATTTGTTTGTCGCCAATCGTAGTCGGCGCCGTCGCGCTGGCTCAAGTTGCTGCCGAACAGCAATCTGCAGAGCCTGTTGCCAAAGGAGTGATTTATGGGAACGTCATCGATCAGGATGGCCAACCGGCGAAGGGAGTCGGTTTAACTGCCTCCCCGTTGGGAGTTCCGCTCGGAGCTATGCTGCCGCACACAAAAACTGATCAGAATGGCAAGTTTCGCTTTGCTGTGATTCCTTGGTGGGGCCGTTACACCGTTCTCGCCTCCGACGAGGAGGCGGGATATTCTTTGTACAACACCGGACCGAATGGCCCGGAAAGCACCAAGGAGGTGACCCTTTCTCCAGAGCATCCGGAAGCCGAATTTCATCTCGTTCTTCCTACGAAGGCTGGCTTTCTTGAAATTCATCTGACGAACAGGAAGACTGGCGAGTCTATTGACGCGCTGTTTGTATCGGTGATGTCGGCTGACGACCCGAAGAGGCTTATGTTCTCACAAAGCTGCGCTTCAACGCGCACCATCTTGATACCGCCGGACAAAGACCTGCTCTTGCACGTAACCTCTCCGGGCTTTAGCGAGTGGACGATGAGCGCCGGCAATGGAACGCCACTCCATATCACTTCAGGTAGCAGGCAGACATTGGATGTAGAACTCGATCCCACAGTTTGCACGCCTCTGAACGATTCGGGAGGTTGTCCCAGCCCCCGGTCGGCGCGATGGCATTGAGACGAGGAGCGAGGTCATCTTCCCGCAGAGGTGCGAACCCTTGGTATCAAACGATGAGGACGTGCTGAAGTTACCTGCAACAGTTCCCGCTCCATCTTAGCTGCGAGGATCGGCCTTCTCGACCCCTCGCAACCATTCAATTGCTCTCATGATGCCCGCTGTCGTGTCCAACTCTTTGCTTGTCATCTCTGCCCTCTGTCACATTTGTAGCTGGACAAAGAAAACAAGCCGGAGCCAGAGGGATGAAATAGTCCGTGTCCGAGTCGTTTCGGGATTTAGAGTTTCAGAATGGTGTTGACGACGGATTGTCGGGAGATTTAGTCCAATGGTTTTCAAAGACAACAAGCATTTGTGCGATGACGGCGACAATTGTCACGGCGAAGACGGCATCATCTGGGAGCGCTCTTACGTGACCAATCACGCCTACGACCTCGTGAGGTTCACGAAGTTGTGTTTTCGATACGAATCTGAATTTACCTATCGAAAGGGAGTGAGCTTCGATTTGTCCGAAAAGGTTCAGTATCTGCAAGTTGCAGGGAGAGCAGCCTTCCGCACGAAGTAAAATAGCGGAACGATGGCGGAATCACCAATCACTCCGCGGCAGCAGGACTTTGCCGCATGGTATCAGGACGTTGTGCTGCAGGGCGACATGGCCGAGCCGGCCGAGATCGTCAAAGGCTGCATGGTTATCAAAGCCAATGGCTATGCGGTTTGGGAGCGGCTGCAACTCGAGCTGGATGATCGCTTCAAGGCTCTTGGTCACGAGAATATGTACTTCCCGCTGCTGATTCCGCAGAGCTTTCTGCAGAGGGAAGCCGAGCATGTGGAGGGATTCGCTCCAGAGCTTGCCGTGGTCACGATAGCTGGCGGCAAACCGCTGGAGGAGCCCTATGTGATCCGGCCAACATCCGAGACCATCATTGGACACTTCTTCTCAAAGTGGATTCGAAGCTGGCGGGACCTGCCGATCCTTGTGAACCAGTGGGCCAATGTGATGCGCTGGGAACTGCGCACGCGCATGTTTCTCCGCACCACGGAGTTCCTTTGGCAGGAAGGCCACACGGCACACGCCAGCCATGCGGAGGCATTGGAAGAAACGCTGCGGATGCTGGACGTGTATGCCGACGTCGCTGAAAACGTGATGGCCATGCCGGTGATCAAAGGGATCAAAAC
>Ga0206946_1006_pt1 | contig 103389 bp, 91 predicted proteins | sample Alteio_BWOrgHeat_2_FD_152965 | JGI IMG/M metagenome (GOLD analysis project Ga0206946, IMG submission 152965) | Enriched cells from forest soil in Barre Woods Harvard Forest LTER site, Petersham, Massachusetts, United States -... | ecosystem: Environmental > Terrestrial > Soil > Temperate forest >... | reverse complement strand
TGCCGACAGCGACCTGGCTATGAGCAAATGCCGCAGGAATCGTAAAAACCATGAGCAAAGCAAGTGAACGCAAAATGCGCAATGTAAACCTCCCCGTCTGAAGCTGTCGTCCAGCGTTCAGGATCGACCAGCTGACGTGGCCTCCGGCATCTGTGAATTTGGAAGCCTCACTATTTGAAACACCGAGCAGGGGAAAAGTTGCGGGAAGCATAGAGGTTAGACAATTTTGATTGATTCGACAAGGCCTACCTTTTTCTGTGCATGCCCGTCAAAAAATGCATCTTGTCCAAAAAAGTGGGAATTGCTCTAACCTCTTGCATCTTCAGGCAATTTTCGCGTCTTCAGCCACGAAATTATGGCATAACAGCGGCGCGTTGCATGAGAATGGCATTTTTCCGCGCTTCCACGGCCGCCACATCCTGGTTGGCCGCTGGTTGAAGCTGCGGGCCCTCGTAGCGTTGGTAGGAGGCAGCCATTTGATCCTTATTCTTTCCGCCCAACGTAACAAATTCAATGGATTGAATCGGGCCGGGAATTCTGGCTCCGAACCAGTGCGGATCTTCGCGCAGCGACCAGGTTACGAGCGACAGCACAGAGCCATCGGGATAGGCCGCCTGATTGCCTGAACGTGCGCTCTCGACGGCAAGATCGTTACCGTAAAGAGCCGACATGGTTTGGTGAGGTGGATCGATGCCTGTCGCGATGATCTTCCACTGGGAGGGATTGAAGGGCAATCTGGCGGCAGCGATCGTCGCCGATTCATTGAAGAGGTCCGTGTCCGCCGGGCTGCGATGCGAGCATCCGGGAAGTGCGATCAGAATCAGCGCCGCCCCCAGGCTATAGATAATTTTCATGGCTCACCGCTCTGCCCGAATGGGCATCGTGTAGACAAAATCGTTGTCGCGCACAGGCAGATGGCAGCCCACACACTCACTCGTGAATCCAGCGTCCTTGCCGTAGGGCTTCAGGTCGGTGCCTCGCCAGCGGCCCCATCCCCACCCGGCGGTCGATGCATATTTGGTCTTGTCCTTGATCATGAATTCGACCTGGATAAAGCGTCCCGGACGAACTGCGCCCTGATCGTCTGCAAGCTGCTCCCATGCGACTTTCGCGAAGGCTGCGCCGTCGGGCCAGGGTCGAATCTGCTTCGTCTCGATGGCGTGAATGGCGATGTCGTTTCCAAGAATGGCGCGCGTGGTGTGGTTATCGCCGCGGTCGGTGACGCTGACGGTCTTCCAGTTCTTGTAATCCGGAAAGAAAGCAAGCCCGTTGAGTGTGGGCTGCACCGCAGGCGCGGGACCAGTCGATGCGGTCCAGATGTGGAACTGCGCGTCGCTGGACGCAGCCTGTTCGGTCGTCGCTGCGGGAGACTGACGAAATGGATCAAGGTAGTTTTTGAGAATGGCCAGTTGCTCTGGCGTGACAGTGGAGTCTGGATGAACCTGCCGGTATCTGGGCAGAGGCATCGCTCCTAGTTGAATCTGGTTGACGGCCTCGAACAACATTGCCCTCTGGGCCGCGGGCGGAAGTTTGCCGATTTCAGAGAAATTGAGATGAGAGCGAGCGGTTTTTACATCATAGGCGACGAGCCAGTACGCGGGCACGATCCGATCGAACCACGGCAGAGCCGTTTCGTTCGAGTGACAGTTGTAACAGGAGTTCCTGAGTATCTGATGCACCTCAGGGGGCACCTGAATTTCAGCGGTTACCGGCGGATTGTTCAGTGTCGGTCGGATAAACTGGATGCCCAAAATGACAAGACCACCGATGATTACGATCTTCATCAGGAATTTCATGTGCTGTATAGATCATGAGTGCCTTGCGAAAGTTCCACTTAGAATGTCATTTTTTTGTTACTGGAGATTTCCGCAGCAGGTTAGTTCGAAATCGATACATGGCCGGAGGGCCTTTGTTTGTGCCTTGAAGCAAGCTCATGGAAGTGCTTCAATTCCCGTGAGGCCAGGAGATGATCCGAATAAATTACTTCGCGATAGCTCTTCTAGTTGTCGTGGCGTTCATCGCGAGCTCCGTGTGGTATAGCCCGCTGATGTTCGGCCGGGAGTTTACGGAACTGAGCGGCGTCAGCGCCAGCGCCCATCCGAATTGGCTGAAAATAGTATGCGAACTTATTCGTACTTTCGTTCTTGCCTATGTGATTACACGTCTCGTATTACTACTTAACGTAGCGAACTCAAAGGGTGCGCTGCGCCTGGGAATCTGGTTGTGGATTGGATTTCCGGTCATCCTGCTTACGGGCTCAATACTGTGGCAAAATGTTCCGTGGATGCTGGCTGCAATCCACGCCGGTGACTGGATGATAAAGATTCTCTTGTTTACGGGTACAGCTGGCTGGTGGGGCAAGGATCGACGCGGCCATGCACCTGTCCAGACTGCGGATTCAAACTGACGCATTCCCCGGATTCCTGTAGAGGGACGCGAAACATTCTGGGCACGGCGGGTCTGATTGGAGGGACAAGATGGGACTGCAGGACATCAGCGGCAGATTCAAGTTTCGCAGCTGGACCCAGGGCGACTATTCCTATAAGCAGGCCGAGGGCGAACTAGGCGTCCCTGGACAGGTAATGAAGCATCGGGATGAGGATGCGCAGGATGAGCTGAGCGCTGACTCCGGCGAACATGCCGGCCATCTCATCGCGATCCAGTTTGGCGCGCCCGGTGGCATCGAAAACATGGGCCTCCAGAATCCCAACATGAATACCTATGCGCCGCGGCGTTTACAGGAGGCGTTGCGCGGCAACGGTGCTTCATACTACAAGCTGGAACTGGACTGGAAGAAAAAGCTGAAGGCCGGCTACCGCATCTCTGTCGTCATCCGGGATAAGTACCATCTGGGCGAGAATCGCCCCTTTGTGCGCTGGGTGCAATGGGTGGAGACCACTCCCACGGGTAAGCAGGAAGCTGCGCAAACCCTGGACTTCGGCAACTTCAGCTCGCCGCAGTTACGCGATAAGAGTGGCCAGAAGCCAGGTCCAGTTACAAACCACGGCGAGGGCGCAACTGTCATTCCCTTGTTCGGCTCGCGGCGCTGACCTGCAATTAAAATCTCACCTGTAGACAAGACACTGGAGGAAACGTATGCCCGCTCCAATTCCCGGTATCCACCACATTACTGCCATTGCCAGCGATGCCCAGCAGAATGTCGACTTCTATGCCGGAGTTCTCGGTCTTCGCCTGGTCAAGCAGACGGTGAACTTCGACGATCCCGGCACCTATCATCTTTACTTTGGAGACGGCAAAGGGAACCCCGGTACGATTCTGACCTTCTTTCCCTGGAGCCATATTCAGCGTGGACGCCGCGGCACAGGGCAGGCGACTGCGGTCGCATTTTCAGTACCTGCGGAATCGTTCGGCTTCTGGATCGAGCGTCTCACCCGCCACAGCGTGGAATATGACAAGCCGCAGCGGCGTTTCGATGAGCCGGTGCTGTCATTCCGCGACTGGGATGGACTGGCATTGGAGTTAATCGGAGTGACAGGTGCTGAGAATAAGCCTGCATGGGAGGCCAATGGCGTCTCTGCGAAAGAGGCCATTCGCGGCTTTCACACGGTCACTCTCTGCGAAGACGGCATGGAGCGCACTGCTGAGCTTTTGACCAACACCATGGGCACGAAGAAGGCGAAGGAAGACGGGTCCTATTTTCGTTTTACGCTCGGCGAAGGAACAGATGCTTCCAACGTCGATTTACATTGCACGCCTGAATTTCTGGCTGGCGTGGTGGCTGCCGGAAGCGTGCATCACGTCGCCTGGCGCGTGCCGACGGATGCCGCGCAGGTCGAGTGGCAGACGAAGGTGCGCGAGGCAGGACTGAATGTAACGCCGGTGCTCGACCGGCAATATTTCAAATCCATCTATTTTCGTGAGCCGGGTGGCGTGCTCTTTGAAATTGCTACCGATCTGCCAGGCTTCGCGCGGGACGAGCCCGAAAACGCTTTAGGACAGGTGCTTAAGCTGCCACCCTGGCTTGAGAAACACCGTGCGGAAATCGAAGGCGAGCTACCGAAGCTGCACCACCCGAATCTTGTCGGAGACAGAGAGCGATGAGCGCGCTCGAGTCATTTATCTGAGTCCATGGAAGGTTAGTGGCGCCACGGTTCTATGAACTTTCAGGCACAGCCTCCTTCAAATCGACCGCCGCTAAGTCGCAAACCGTAGCGTTTAGACACTCCTGCATGGATTCGTCCTTCCTCCCGTCGTCAGAATGACGGATCGTCAAATCGATTTTAGTGAAACAGTGAAAGATCAATCGCATCTCCCATCGCTTTGTATCCAGCATCCTTCGGGTGAAGATTGTCTCCGGAGTCGTAGGCAGGCAGAAAGCTTTCAGGATGGGCTGGATCCTGTGTGATCTTGTCGAAATCAATCACACCGTCAAAGACGCCGCTCGTCCTGATCCATTGGTTATATGTTTGGCGAACTTGTTCGCCGGCGGCTGACGAATAGCCGGTGTGCATATATGGCGTGAGCGTTGCGCCGAAGACCTTGATGCCGTGCTGATGCGCTCGTGTTACCAGCTGTGAAAGGCCAAAGATCAAGTCGTCGGCCGTGATGATGTCTCCTTGCTCGTGCGGGTTGGCCAGACGGCCAATGTCGTTGATGCCCTCAACGATGATGAGATATTTCACGCCGCTCTGTGATATCACATCGCGATCAAAGCGGGCGAGTGCGCTAGGGCCGTAGCCATCATGCAGAAGACGATTACCGCCAATGCCCTGATTGAGAACGCCGATATGGGAGGTCCGTTTGTCGGCCTGCAGGCGAGCGGCCAGCACATCGGGCCAGCGTCGGTTGGCGTTGGGCGTCGAAAGGGCACCGTCGGTAATTGAGTCACCAAGAGTCACAATCGCCGCTGCGTGATCGGAAGAGTTCGTGCTGACATCGATCCCCTTCACAAAGCACCACGAAGTGATTGGGCTGGAGTTGTCTGCCGTGGGAGCGGCGGCGGCATTGCCTCTCAGCACGTAATTTGTGGAGTGCCCGGCTGTATGGCAGCTGGTATTTTTGACCTGCTGCTCAGGCAGATATACGCTTACCACCAGATCGGTGAGCGGCTCAGCCTTCATCGTGACCGGATCACTGACTACAAAGGCTCCTGCGGGAATCTCGACAGTTGGCCGTCCGTTGAAAGTGAGCGGATGATCAGAGTCAGTCTGGACCGATCCGCCGCCTGCGCTGACGGCGATGTTTGCCGCGCCCACCACGAGCGGCTCGGTGCCGAATTCATTGGTCAGCTGGATACGGACGGCGCTCCCGCCCAGGCTGATATGCATGATGTTGCGGTAAGTAGAGTTGCCGGGCCCAAGCTGCCCCGAATTTACGACTGAACCCACAGGCGACGCTGACCACGTCCCAACCCAGTTAGAGCCCGGCTCTTGAGCAAATGCCGCGAGGCCGCCCAACCCCATAAGTGCCAACGCAAGAATTCTGCTTCGCATCTTCCCCTTCAGACAGGAATGTATTTGTGGATCTGGATGAGTGTAAGACGTTCTTGCTGACGAATGTACCGCAAGGGCCGCAAAAAGAGAGTTGACAGCTCCTATTAAAACGTTTGAAGCTTACGGAACATAGACTTTCCAAGATTCTCCGGAGTGAACGGCTTGCAACGAACGATTTTCGCCGCCTTTGTCGCATGCACTATGGCTGCTGCCTGCGCCCAAACCATCCATGTCAGTAGTGCGCCCACCGACAAGACCAACACCTTTGTGCCGACGCAGACGCTGGGCGCGGGCGTCGATCGCATTCCGCGCGAGGCCTTCGAGAAAGACTTCGTTCCGGAGACTCTGGCAACGACACTCTCGTCCGGTTGGCAGACGGTCACCTATCGGCAGAATACGGAGCTGGCAGTGCAGGCATGGCACTGGAACCCCAGGGGCACATGGAGCGACCCGGAAGGCAAGGGATACTTCACCGGATCCACCGAACTGGGTGAGCCGATTCGCCACTCATACGGTTACGTATTGCCGCATCGCGGCGTCACCCGCAACGACGGGACTGGCAACACGGGATTCTCACGGTTGACGGACGGAGATCCTGAGACGTATTGGAAGAGCAACCCCTATCTGACGCAGCGCTTTACGGGAGAAGATGACTCACTCCATCCGCAGTGGGTAATCATCGACCTCAGCGCCAATCAGCTCGTCGATACGATCCGCATCGACTGGGCTGAGCCGTATGCGACGCATTATTCGGTTCAATACTGGACGGGAGAAGACCCGATTCACGCGCCGACGCGTGGCGTCTGGCAGACCTTCGCTCCAGCCGAAATCATAGACGGGAAGGGCGGTCCAGCGACGATCCATCTTGCGTCGGCTCCCATATCGCTGCGCTTCATCCGCATTCTTATGACCGCGTCGTCGAATACCTGCGATACGCATGGATCTTCCGATCCACGTAACTGTGTGGGTTACGCCATCCGCGAGCTTTCGCTCGGGACAACTTCGGCGGATGGACAATTCCACGATCTTATTCGCCATACGCCGGACCAGGAGCAGACGGCGACTATTTCTTCCTCGGTCGATCCGTGGCACGACCCTTCGAATCTTGAGAGCACCTTTGAATCGCAGGCGGGTTTTGATTTTTTCTATAACAGCGGTGTGACGCGGGGCCTGCCGGCGATGATTCCGGTGGCGATGCTGTATGACACGCCGGAAAACGCTGCGGCTGAGATCAGCTACATCGAGAAGCGCAAATATCCGATTTCGTATGTGGAAATGGGGGAAGAGTCCGATGGCCAATACATGCTGCCTGAGGATTATGCGGCGCTCTATTTGCAGTGGGCCACGGCGCTGCACCGCGTCGATCCAAATCTCAAGCTGGGCGGTCCGGCATTTCAGGGCGTGAACAAAGATATCGATGTATGGCCCGATGCTCAGGGTCGCACGTCATGGCTTGGACGCTTTCTTGATTACCTGCGCAAGCATCAGCGCATGAACGATTTGTCTTTCTTCTCGTTCGAGCACTATCCATATGACCCCTGCAAGATCAGCTGGAGCAGCCTTTACGATGAGCCGACGCTTGTGAGTCACATCATGCAGGTGTGGCGTGATGACGGCCTTCCAGCTAATGTGCCGATGTTCATTACGGAGTCGAACTTGTCGTCATCGACCAGCGAGACATACATGGACATCTTCAGCGGCGTCTGGCTCGCCGATTACATCGGCACATTCCTTACTTCGGGCGGAAACGGTGTCTATTACTTTCACTACCTTCCTCTGCAACTGGAGCGCGGCTGCAACGATTCCGCCGGCACCTTCGGCATGTTTACGGTCGATGCCGATTACAAAATCAAGCAGCGTCTAGCGCAGTTCTTTGCCAGCCAGATGATCACTCAACAATGGGTGCAGCCCGGAGATGGGGAACATCATGTCTACCCCGCCACCAGTGTCGTGGACGATGGCGCGGGCCATTCGCTGGTGACGACGTATGCTCTACAGCGTCCCGATGGCGAGTGGGCGCTGATGATCGTAAACCGCGACCAGTTCAACCACCATGCGGTGCAGATTGCCTTTGATGAAGGAGCATCCAAAGCAGAGAGCCACTTCACTGGTACAGTCCATGTTGCGCATTTCGGGCGCGATCAGTATGCGTGGCATCCCCGCACCAAGGATTTCACGGCGCATCGTCCCGAAAAAGACGACACGCCTGCGGCGATCTTTGGCCCCGGAAAGGCCGATCCGGATGGACCGATCGTTGAATCGGAGCAGCCGGTGACTGCGGATACGCAGTTCGATCTTCCTGCCGCATCCATCACGGTGATTCGCGGCAAGATCGCAAAACGCTGACGCGAAAGACCATGTAGACACTCACCAAGCTGCCACTCCAGGCAGCTTGTGCCGTTTCAGGAGCGGCTGTCGAGACCATTAAAATAAAAATGAGGAACCCAACTGCCAGATGAAATTGAAATTGCCCAAAGGATCATTCAAGGCCTATCTGTTCGACTGCGACGGCACAATCGCCGACTCGATGCCGCTTCATTATGTTGCATGGAAGAAGACGCTTGGCGAATGGAATTGCGAATTCGAGGAGAAGCTTTTCTATGCCTGGGGTGGCATGCCCGTGTTTGAGATTATCTCTACTCTGAACGAACGGAATGGGCTGAAGATGCCGGTAGAGGTTGTGGCAACGCGTAAGGAGTCGCTCTATTTCGAGATTCTTCCGCAACTTACCGTAGTGCCTGAAGTCCTCGAACATATCGAAGACCAGCACGGAAAGATTCCATTTGCTGTTGTTTCCGGTAGCACACGGGAGTCTGTCATCGCCTCTCTGACTGCGCTGAACCTGCTTGACCGTTTCGACACGCTGGTATGCGCGGGAGATTACGAGAAGAGCAAGCCCGATCCGGAAGCATTCCTGATGGCAGCCGAAAGACTCGGGGTTGCGCCGGAAGACTGCTTGGTGTTTGAAGACACCGAGATGGGCATTCAGGCGGCAACCGCTGGTGGTATGGCCTCGGTGCGCGTTCCCGCGCCCTGGGAGAGGGCTGTTAAGGCCTGATGCGCGTCATTGCCCGTCTTCTCTACTGTTTTGCAGGAACCCTGGCCGTTGCTGTTGCTCTTCAATCCGCCGATTGCGTGGCTGCTCCGGTGAGCGGTTACAAGGTCATTGCTAAGTACCCGCATTCTACCGAGAGCTATACCGAAGGCTTCTTTTATCGAGATGGCGTCTTTTACGAGGGAACAGGACTCAAGGGCCACTCGGCGGTGTTGGCCATCCAGCCTGAAACTGGCAAGCCAATTCAGAGACTCGACCTGCCGTCCCAATATTTTGGAGAAGGAATCGTCGATTGGGGGCCGGACATTTATGAATGGACGTGGCAGTCGCACCTCTGTTTCGTTTATGACCGCTTCAGTTTGCGGCTCGTAAAGCAGTTCACCTACACCGGCGAGGGTTGGGGCATGACGCGCACCGCAAAGGAAATCATCACCAGCGATGGTACCGCGATCCTGCGATTTCGCGATCCCGCTACGTTCAAAGAGACTCGCCACATTGTCGTGAAGGACGGCGCAAAGACCATCGATCAACTCAACGAGCTTGAGTTCGTCAAAGGAGAGATCTATGCGAACATCTGGCACTCAGACCGCATCGCGCGCATTTCGCCGCGTGATGGACATGTGATCGGATGGATCGACCTGAGCGGCTTGCTGCCCGAGGCGCAGAAGGCGAATGACGAGTCCGTACTGAACGGCATTGCCTACGACGCGCAGCATGACCGGCTCTTCGTCACCGGAAAGCAGTGGCCGACCATCTTTGAGATCAAAATCGTCAACCCTTCGGGACGTCCATCGAAAGTTCAATAGCTGTGTGTCAGTCTGCGCGAGTGATCAAGGCCGTCGGATGCCTCGGCTGATAGAGTCCGATGTCTCCTCCGCCGGGAAGCCGGATTTTAACGATCGAGCCCCATCTGGCTTCCTGCACCTTTGAACATTGAACGGCCTTTTCCGCGAGCGCCGAAATCTCCGCCCTGAGATCGCTGCACATGAAGTAGAGTTCGGGTTGGTCATTCTCTTCAGAGGGGTGTACCGCCACCTCCGCCGGAGGCAGCGCGAAGATCAGCCATCCGTGGCCGGCGTCTACGGATGAAAATCCCAAAACGTCGCGCAGAAAGGCACGGTCAGCCGCGGCGTCCCTGCTGTATAGGATCACGTGCGCACCAAAGATCATCGTCGTTCCCCTTTCTCCTCTGCTCGTTTCCACAAGGAAACGACCTTCGTAAGCGAATGCCTGGCCCCAGACGATTCCATACTTTACTCCCGATGAAAACCTGCTCCAGACGGAAAATGAAGGCAGTGTCTCAGTTTGAATTTCCGCTCACAACTCCTTGCGGATGTTCCTTCAGTCGTCGCCAATCGAACGAATGACCCGCGCCGGATTTCCTCCGACAAGCGTATTCGGGGAAACGTCCTTGGTGACTACTGAACCCGCAGCCACAACCGAGTTTTCGCCTATCGTCACCCCGCCGACAATCGTTGCGCCAGCTGCGATCCAGACGTTTCTCTCAATCACGATGGGCTTTCCGATTGTGGCCGCGCGGCGCTGCGAAGGTTCAAGGGGATGGCCCGCCGTGATGATGCTCACATTCGGCCCGATCATCACATCGTCCGCGATGTCGAGCCCGCCAAGGTCATAGAAAGTGCAGTTCTGATTTACGAAGACATTATGCCCGACGCGGATTTCGTTCCCGCCGGCGGTGTAGAACGGCGGGATCAGTAAAAAGCTCTCGTCTACCTTTTTACCAATGAGTTCGCTGAACAAGGCCCGAATTTCGTCCGCATCGTTGAACGTCAAACGGTTAAGTTTGGCGGTGATCGCCATCGCTCGTTTGACGTTTGCCAACATGGCCACTGATTCGGGCGTCCTGCGGTAAATTATCTTGGTGCGGTCCTGATTCGACATTCGTTATTTTCCTCGGGCTACAGTTGAGTGTGCGTATCGGCGTACGAGGGCAGCACCGAGATTCGTTGAGTATAGCCACAAAGCGGAAGGGAACAGAATCCACCCAATCCCGAAATTCAAACTGAGACACTCCCAAAAATGAGAGGACCAGCGACAAACCTCTATCGGAAGTGCTACGATCACAGGTTTTCGCTCGATCCATCTTTTGCATCGGAGTTATATATGAGTCTTCAGGCCGCAGAGCAGGACGTTTCTACCTATCCCTTCAAACTCACCGACGAGCAGGAGCATCTGCGCAAGGAGATTCGCGACTTTGCCCAGCGCGAGATTCTGCCTAATGTCATGCGCTGGGACGAGGCCAGTGAATTTCCTGCAGACGTCGTCAGGCAAATGGGCCAGATGGGGTTGATGGGCATCATCTTTCCTGCGGAATACGGCGGCGCAGGACTAGGCTACGTCGATTACATGACGGCGATCGAAGAGCTGTCGGCCGTGGATGGTTCAATCGGCATCATCGTGGCGGCGCATAATTCGCTGTGCTCGAACCACATCTTTCTCGCCGGGAATGAAGAGCAGCGGCGCAAATATGTTCCGAAGCTGGCCAGTGGCGAATGGCTGGGTGCATGGGGGCTGACCGAGCCCAATTCAGGATCTGACGCAGCCGGCGCAAAGACGACGGCTGTTCGCAAGGGCGATACGTGGGTGTTGAACGGCAACAAGACGTTCATCACCAATGGACACTACGCCGATGTTGCAGTGGTGATTGCGGTCACGGACAAGACGCAGGGTACGCACGGACTCTCGGCGTTCGTCGTCGAGAAGGGCACGCCGGGTTTCCGCCCGGGCAAAAAAGAAAACAAGCTCGGGCTGCGCGCGAGCGACACCTCGGAGCTGATCTTCGAGGACTGTGAGATTCCGGCGGAAAATCTGCTGGGCAATCTGGGCGAAGGTTTTGTCGATTCCATGCGCGTACTCGATGGCGGACGCATTTCGATTGCGGCATTGTCGCTCGGCATTGCTCGGGGCGCATTAGAAGCAAGCCTGCACTATGTAAAAGAGCGCAGGCAGTTCGGCAAGGCCATCGCGGAATTCCAGGGTGTGCAGTGGAAGCTGGCCGACATGGCAACGGAGCTGGATGCGGCGCGGTTGCTCACACTGCGTGCGGCTGTGCTCAAAGACTCCGGTTTGCGGGTAACACGCGAATCGTCGATGGCGAAGCTGTATGCGAGCGAAGTAGCGGTGCGCATCTGCGATGAAGCTGTGCAACTGCATGGCGGTTATGGCTTTATCAAAGATTATCCGGCCGAGAAGTTTTATCGCGACGTAAAGCTATGCACCATTGGCGAAGGCACGAGCGAAATTCAGCGCATGGTGATCGCACGCGAAATTCTGAAGGTGATGCCCTCGCGCGGATAGCTGCACATGGCATTCGTTTTATGATTGCTTGCGTAAATGAGCAGAACTTCTTCGATCCCAGAACCGGATGTGATGCAGCTGGTCGAGCGTGTATGCGCTGGCGATGTCCGCGCGCTGGCACGCGCGATTTCGCTCGTGGAAAATGATTCACCGCTGGCTGCTGAGCTTCTGGCGGCCTGCTTTCCACACAGCGGGCGAGCGCTGCGCATTGGTGTGACGGGTTCTCCCGGCGCGGGCAAGAGCACGATCGTCGATAAGCTGGCACGGCACTATCGTGCCAATGACGTGAGTATCGGCGTGATTGCCGTCGATCCTACGAGCCCTTTCACCGGCGGCGCGATCCTCGGCGACCGCATCCGCATGCATGAAAATCTTAATGATCCAGGATTCTATGTGCGCAGCATGGCCACGCGCGGCTCGTTGGGGGGCTTGGCGAGGACTACTGCTGATGCGGCATCCGTGATTGAAGCCAGCGGAAAAGATGTGGTTTTAATCGAGACCGTCGGTGTCGGACAGGACGAGATCGACATTGTGCGGCTGTCAGACATAACGATTGTTGTGCTGGTCCCGGGCATGGGCGACGATGTACAGAGCCTCAAGGCCGGCATCATGGAAATCGCCGATCTGTTTGTTGTGAATAAAGCCGACCGCGAAGGCGCCGACCGCGTCGAGAAGGAAGTCCGTGCCATGCAGTCGCTGGCAAGCAGCCATGCTAGCTGGGTGCCCCCAGTGGTCAAAACCGTTGCTTCTACCGGAGAGGGAATCGACGAGCTGACCGAAACCATCGAGCAGATGAAACAATGGCTCTATGCGGATGGGCGGCTGGAAGCACGCCGCAAAGTGTACTGGCGCGAGCGCATCACAGAGATGATGCGGCACGGGTTGATGCGCCAGGTGCGCGAACATGGACTGAGCGATGCGGAACTGGAAAAGCACGCCGCACTCGTGGCCGGCAGGCAGGAAAATCCTTACACGCTTGTGCCCGAGCTGGTGGCACGCGTGTTCAAGTCATGAGGCGGGTGTATGACGAAGATTGATCATCTCGGAATCGCGGTAAAAAGTATCGCGGCGGCGCGAGGCTTTTACGAGTCGCTCGGCCTGCGCGTCGTGCAGCAGGAGACTATCGAACACGAGAAAGTGCGTGTGGCGATGATCCCCGTCAATGAGAGCCGCATTGAGCTGCTGGAGCCGACGATGGACGATTCGCCCGTGGGAAAATTTCTCGCAAAGCGCGGAGAAGGGCTGCACCACGTCGCGCTACACGTGGATGACATCTCGTCTACCCTCGAAGAATTGAAGGCAAAAGGCGCCCGGCTCATTTCGGATGAAATACAGATCGGCGCAGGCGGGCATCTTTATTTCTTCGTGCATCCGGCGAGCGCTGGAGGAGTGTTGCTTGAAATCTGTCAGGACCCGATTGCGGAAGTATAAATGCTGCTAGGAATCGACACATGCGGAAGCACGGGAACCATCGCTCTTGCGCAGCGCGAGGATAAGCGGATCACGGTTATTGGAACGGCAGAGCTTGCAGCGAAGACCTATGCCGCGCTGCTGGTGCCGAGACTGCAGGAATTGCTTGAGACGCAGCATGTCAGTTTGCGACAGATCGAAGCCATCGTCATCGTCAATGGTCCGGGCAGCTTTACCGGCGTGCGTGTGGGCCTGAGCGCCGCAAAAGGTTTGGCGGAAGCGCTGGGCACTCCTGTCATTGCCGTTTCGAGACTCAGAATGCTGGCGCAAAAAGCGGAAACCACTTACGCTGCGCTCGATGCTGGCCGTGGCGAGTTTTATTTCGGAGACTACACAGGCGGCTATAACGAAGCGCTGGTGTCGGCAGGGGAACTCCTCGCTGCCGCTCCGATTTCCGCAGTGGCAATATGTGAAGAGAAGGCGGCGGCTGCTTTTCCTGAAGCGCCATCGGTCGCTCAGCCCACAGCAACTGATGCCCTCGCGCTTGCATTACCAAGATTGCTGGCCGGCGACTTCGACGATCTGGCTTCGCTCGACGGCAATTATCTGCGCCGGTCGGATGCGGAGCTTTTCGCAAAACCGAAGCCCGGCGCACTCGCTGTGGAGACGCGGAACGCATGAGCTGGGCGATTCGCCGCATGGTGGCAGGCGATCTCGACGCTGTGCTCGCACTCGAACAGAAAATTCCCGAAGCCCCGCACTGGAATCGCCAGGAATACGAGCCTTGCCTTATCTCGGATGAGACTGCAAGTCTGCGGCGTGTCGGCTTTGTCGCCGAAGTCGATGTGTACATTGTCGGGTTCTCGATCGGAAAGCTGGTAGCCGGTGTCTGCGAGCTGGAATCTGTTGCCGTCGCTACCGACGCACGCGGTCAGGGCATTGGCACCGCGCTTTTATCTGCTGTCACCGCCTGGGCAGAATCCAGTGGCGCCTATCGCTTTGAGCTCGAGGTTCGGGCTTCAAATACAAGAGCCATTGAACTTTATGAGCGTGCAGGTATCCGCCGGGAGGGCGAGAGGGCGGGCTATTACCACTCCCCGGACGACGATGCTCTGTTGATGGGCGCATCTTTACCATCTGGTGGAAAACTTGCGTGAAAAACGCATTGCCAGTGGGCCTCCCGAGTGCTAGTTTGATCGTCTGAGAGAATTAGGAGGTGTGTTCAATGGATATGGAAACGTTCGGTTCACCGAATAGTGAGGTCATCCGGCGTCTGGAAGAACAGCATCGGCACTATTCGGAGAAACTGGAAAACCTGGTCCAAAAACCCTACCTGTCAGCAGAGGAAGAAATCGAAGAAGTCCGGCTGAAAAAACTCAAATTATCTGTAAAAGATCAGATGACAGCGCTGCGGAACAACGGCGTTCTGCATCCAGTGGCCTGACGCTGGCCCCGCTTCCATGTCGTAGATCACTCGGCAGAGGGTGAAATGTGATCGTAGTCTGCCGAGTACGGCAGAAGAATGGGTGCCTATCTATCCAAACAAGTTCGCGGCGAAAAACCTATAATGAGAGAATTATCTCTCATGGTTCGTGACGGTTACCTCTACGGATTGGCTTTTCTTGCGGTTGCAGTGGTCGTGCATCTGTTCACCGGCGGCTGGATTTGGACAATCATTCCGATCCTTCTCGCTGCCTTTTTTCTCTGGTTCTTTCGGGATCCACGCCGTGCTGTTCCGCAAGAGGAAGGTCTCGTGGTTTCCCCGGCAGACGGCAAATTGACTGCGATCGAGCGCGTGATGACGCCGGCGGGCGAGAGCATGCGTTTGAGCATCTTCCTCAACGTTTTTAACGTGCATGTGAACCGGTCGCCGATTGCCGGCACCCTGCGCGAAGTCCGTTATCAAAAAGGAAAATTCTTGAATGCGATGAATCCGGACTCGGCTGAAAAGAATGAGCAGAATCTGGCGGTTGTCGCGAGCGATGACGGCTATGAAGTAGCGTTCAAACAGATTGCCGGGCTGCTGGCGCGGCGTATTGTCTTCCAACGCAAGACCGGTGATCGCCTGAAGCGCGGAGAACGCATTGGTATGATCAAATTCGGCTCGCGCGTCGATGTGCTGCTGCCTGGCCACGCAGAGATTCGCGTGAAAATAGGGGACAACGTCAAGGGCGGAGCTTCGGTGCTCGCGCATATGCCCGACTTTGCCGCAGCGCCTACATTGGCTGAACTGGAAGTGGAGTCGCTGGTTTGAAGGCGCAGGCCAAAGGGCGCCGGCGGGGAATGTATATCCTGCCGTCATTATTTACGGCAGGCAATATTGCGGCGGGCTATTTTGCTATCACGCAGAGTCTGCAGGGATCGGCACAGGAGCCTCATCACTTCGATTGGGCTGCGCTGGCCATCGGTTTTGCGATCCCGTTCGATGCGCTCGATGGCCGCATCGCCCGCATGACCAATACGACCAGTGAGTTCGGCAAAGAGCTCGATTCGCTGGCCGACGTTATTACGTTTGGAGTAGCGCCCAGTATTCTGGCCTTTACCTGGGGCTTTCGCATGCTGCCCGCCATGGCCGATCCTGTTCACCGGCAACAACTGGTGCAACTGGGTGCCTTTGTCAGCTTTATCTTTCTGCTTTGCGGGGCAAGCCGTCTGGCGCGCTTCAATATCAGCACAGACCCGGTGCCGAAAAATCCGGGCCGTCCTGGTAGAAAGTATTTTGTTGGGATGCCCATTCCAGCAGCCGCAGGCGTCATCGCGGCAGTCATTCACTTTTTCCGCGGCGTTCCTATTTCGATCAACTGGGTTGCCATTGTCTGGATGGCGCTCGTCGGGCTCATTGGATTTCTCATGGTCAGCACCTGGCGATTCTGGAGCGGCAAAGAGATTAATCTCTCTTATCGCCATCCTTTCCAATGGATGGTGCTGATCGGGCTGGTGCTCTACGCACTGGTTTTCTTTTCACAATATGTACTGATTCTTATGGCGCTGATGTACATGTTCTCCGGTATTCTGGCGCGGGTAGCATATTCGTGGCGGCGTGGCCGAAGACTTCTCCCATCTTCAACGAGTCCGACAAACTGATGCCTGATACATACAAGATTGCAATCGTAGGAGCCGCATCTCTGCGCGGCAAGGAACTGAATGATGCTCTCAGCGAGTCCTCCTTTGGCTCCGCTGATTTCCTGCTCATGGATGACGACACCGCGCTTGGTCAGCTCGAGTCCGTCGGCGATGAAGTGACCTTTATTCAACGTATCGAACCGAATTCGTTTGTCGGGGTAGATTTCGTATTCTTTGCCGGAAGTGAAGACGTAACGCGCAAGCACTGGCACAATGCGCAGAAGGCTGGGGCCAGCATCATCGACCTGAGCAACGCGCTCGAAAGCGAGCCAAAGATACTGGTTCGCGCTCCCTGGGTGCAGGACGAGATGCGCGAGAAAGTGAACGGTGGAGCGGCACGCTCTACCCCCGATCTGCGAACGCCGGCCGTTGTGCCCGCCCATCCTGTCGCCGTCGCTCTGGCGCTGCTTCTGCTTCGCGCGAAAAATGTTTCAGGCATACGTTCGGCTTCGGCGACCGTGCTCGAACCGGCTTCCGAGTATGGCCGCGCTTCGATGGATGAGCTGCATCAGCAGACGGTGAGCCTGCTGAGTTTCCAGTCTCTGCCGAAAGAGATGTACGACGCGCAGGTTGCTTTTAACCTGCTGCCGTCACTCGGCGAGTCGGCCAAGGTGCACCTTGGAGCAAGCGAGGCGCGCATCCGCCGTCACTATGCGGAGCTCTCGGCCAGCCATCTGCCCGAGTTGGCGATTCAGCTTTTGCATGCGCCGGTCTTTCACGGCTATGGAATTTCGCTGGCGCTTGAACTGGACGAGCCGGTGAGCCTCGAGCATCTGGAAGCCGCTCTGAATAGTGATCATCTCGACGTGGTGCTGGGCGACTCCGATCCGCCGAGCAACCTCAGCTCCGCCGGCCAGGAAGATGTTCTAGTGCGCGTGCGCACAGCCGACGGCAGCGAGCTGGCGACACGCCGTTTCTGGGTGTGGGCCGCGGTCGATAACCTCAAGCTGGCCGCCTTGAATGCACTGGCCTGCGCGCAGGAGCTGCGGCGTCTGCGGCCCCATGGCAAAGTGCAGTAAATTGTCGCGGGCAGATCGACGTTGAAGTCGGCCAGTCAGCCTTGATTTTTGGCTGATGCAGCAAATGCCGCATCGGGCGCCTATGAGGTTTTCTCATAGACGCCCAATGTCCGCCATGATTTCTGTTGCTCTCTCTATCGCATACCCGCTTCCGCCAAAATCGTCATTTCACAGCCCAGAAAGCAGGATCAGCTTTAACCCATGCGTCGACTGGATAGCTGATCTTCGGATTGAACTGAAAGACATTCGTTTGGTCCGACTCAATGCAGGACGCTGCCAAAGCTTCCATTTTTGTCATCTCGCCTTCACCCATAGCGGCTTCGAACTTCTTTGAGGCAACGAATGAGCGATCCGTTTCTGCCAGGGATTTCATAGGGGTGAATATAAGGAAGACCCCGCCGTTATCCACGCCATAAACGCTTTCGAACACCGCCCATCGTGCATCGGGAACAGCTTTTTCATAACCGCTGATGTACTTCTTGACCAAGGCCTCCCATTCTTTCGAGTGCCCCGGCCGGATCACTATGCGGGAGATTTCAAAGTAGCGCATCTGCGCGATACTCAGAGAACTCCGGAGGCTGAGGTCGTCCCGATAGACGACGACGCTCGTATCATATCCGCTCAGAAGTTCGCCATCCGCAATTGCGGCGCTGTCCAGTGCTGCTGAGAGGGTCGTGTTGGCCTGCGTCGCCAGATTGTCCTTTTCCCAAGCCTCAAATGAATCGTAGCCGGCGAAGAACAGTGTTCGCGATTGACCTGAGAGCGAATCTGCCGCGAAGTAATGGGTGGGCCAGTTGGCGGCTGTCATCGCCTGTACAAAGGCGCTTTCGCTTTTTTGATGCAGGCTGCCGGATTTGCCCGGTTTGACGAACTCGCGCACGATAACCAGCACTTTCGGTGGCTTCATGGCCTGATTTGGATTTTCCGACGCAGATGCCGCGGCTAGACTACAAAGGAGAAGATATGACCCTAATGAGAGTCGAATCAGTTTTTTCATGGGTGTTGCTCCAGTCCTTACGAATTGAATTTCAAGGACCAAGAATGCCGAGCGTGAGGGAGAAATCATCCTCACAGGGGCAACAGGGAACAACGCTTCAGGGATTTACGCTTCCATTCCTGGGACGGGTCGTACCATACGCTCACTCACAAACGTAAGCAAGCGGAAATCGCTCTGCCTGGGAGCCGTGTCAGAGCTTGCGCCGAAACTCCGCATCCTGCGCCATGATGAAGTTGTCCGTCATCCCGGCGATGTAATCGGCAGCAACACGGGCCGCACCTTCCTGCTGAACGCGGGATTCATAACTGGGCGGCAGCAGCGACGGGTTCACCGTCCACGCTTCAAATAGCTCCGCGATCACGCGCGCTGCTTCCTCGTGGTCGCGGGCTAATTCTTCGCAGTGATAGAGATTGGCATAGAGATAGCGCTTGGCTTCGAGTCGAAGCTCTTCCATTTCAGGCGAAAAGCCAGCAAGCCTTTGCGGCGCATTCCGAATGCCCTCAAGCGTCGTAGCGCCTGCAGCACTCACTCGTCTGGCCGTTTCGGCAATCAGGTCATTGACCAGCGCATTAAGCACCCGCTTCAGCGCTTCATTGAAGACCAGCTTTGCGGGCGCATTCGGATATTCAGCCGCCATTGGCACAAAGAACTGTTCAAAGAGACGCACTTGCCTGCGAATGTCTTCGAGGTCAAGTATTTCTGCCTCCATGCCATCGTCGAGATCTGCCGTGAGATAGGCGATCTCGTCTGCCAGATCGATGATCTGCGCCTCCAGCGGAGGCCGCAAATCGAGAAAGTACTCACGCAGTTCCGGATGCTCGGCGGCGGAATAATCGCGTGAATGCTTGATGATGCCTTCGCGGACTACCAGCGTCAGGTTGAGTCCGCGAAACGCCGCATAACGCAGTTCGAAGTGTTCAACGATGCGCAGAGCATGCAGGTTGTGATCGAAGCGCAGGCCGTGACGACGCAACGCATCGTCCAGAGCGCGTTCACCCGCATGCCCGAAGGGCGGATGGCCAATGTCATGCACCAGCGCCAGGGATTCGGTGAGATCTTCGTTGAGCCCGAGTGTCGCGGCAACCGTGCGTGCAATCTGCGCGACTTCCATCGTGTGCGTGAGGCGGCTGCGAAAATGATCGGAGTAGCGATGCGTGAAGACCTGTGTTTTGCCCGCGAGACGGCGAAAGGCACGCGCATGAATAATGCGTCCGCGATCGCGCTGGAAGGGTGAGCGATACGGATGCGGCGGCTCCGGAAAAACGCGCGCCGCAAGCGGATCGCCTGCGGCGTCAGATACAGCGCAGCCTGCCGGGAGTTGCATGGCTGTTATTTGGTGTTGACCAGCGCGCCCGACGATTCCTTGGCAAGACGAACGCGCACGCTGTCGAGCTTCTTCTGTACCTTGCTCACATCGACGGGATCGGCATCCGCCTCAACGGTCCGGCCGTATTGGTTCAGCGACTGCTCCCATTGCGCAGCAGCCAGCTTCAGTCGATTCGTCTTCTCATACAGTTCGCCGAGATGGTCATGGACCGTGGGGTCGGTGCTGTTGCGCGCCACGGCTTTCGTCAGGTTCTCTTCCGAGAGTGTGTACTGGCCCATCTTGTAGTAGGCCCAGCCCAGCGAATCAAGATAGGCGTAATTCTGCGGGTCAAGCTGCACGGCTTTCTTGATCATGCCCAGCGCCTCGTTCAGACGGACACCGCGATCGGCCAGCATATAGCCGAGGTAGTTGAGGGTGAGCGCATTGTTCGGATCGATGTCGAGGAGTTTGCGGAACTGTACTTCAGATTCGTCGAAGTGTTTCTGGCGCTCTTCGAGCGTGCCGCGCAGGAAGTAGATATAAACCTTGTCATCCGGCTTAGTGGAAAACGCATCAGCCCTGTCGATGGCCTCGCCGGCTTCCTTCCACCGCTTCAGCCGCGTGTAAATTTCCGCCAGCCGCAGATCGACAGAGCGATCATCGGGAGATCCGTTCAGCATTCCCTTGGCTAAAGAGATGCCTTCATCAACTTTGCCCGTATCCACTAACTGCAGAGAGAGCATGAGCTTGGCATCGCGCTCGCTGTCCTTATCCTTGGCAAGCTTTGCGACGGCATCCTTTGCTGCAGCTGTGGCCTTATCGTATTGATGGGCATCGCGGTACGCATCGATAATATTCTGGTAGCCGCGCAGAACGTATTCGCCGCCCATGTCCGACATTTTCTGGTAGGTTGCTACTGCCTGGTCCGTCTTCTCCTGCTCGCGGTAGACGTTCGCCAGCCGGTCGAGGAAGATGTTGCGATTGTTCTTCTCACCGTCGGTGTACTGTCCAGTCACGTGCTCGGAATCGCTGACCAGTTTTTCCAGAATCTGGGCCGCCTGATCGTACTGGCCCAGCGCGTCATACGTCAGAGCTTCATTGAAATTGATCTCCAATGAATCCGAGACGAGTTCCTTCGCTTTTTTCAGTGTTGCCAGCGCATCGTCGTATCTGCCCTGGCGGCGTTGAATTTCGGCAATGTGCAGCAAGGACTGCGCATCGCTCGGATCACCGGCGGCCACATCCTGGAAGGACTTCAGGGCAGCGTCCTCCTGGCCATCGGTCAACTGCGCCTGGGCGAGTGCGCGTTCCACGTCAAGATTGTCCGACTCCAGATCGAATGCCTTCTGGTAGGCAGCCAGAGCCTTCTTCGAGTCCTTCATCTGGTCGTACGTCTGGCCGAGGGCATACAGCGTCTTGGCTGTCTGATCGTCATCCGGAAGCGCTGTCAGCACCTCGATAGCGCGTTTGTTATCCCCTTGCTCGCTGTAGAGGCCGGCGATGTTGAGCACAACGTCTTCTGAGTCAGGATCGATCTTTTGGGCGGCTTTGAATTGTTCTTCTGCGTGCGGGGAATCGTGATTCAACGTGTACAGGCGGCCCAGCAACAGGCGGTTTTCAGTGCTGTCCGGTTCCAACCGCACGATGTTTACGTATTCATCGATGGCCAGCTTCAGCATCTGGTCAGACGGTTCGCCATTCTGCATGTTGCCCAGCGAGCGCAGATAGATGCGGCCCAGCAGCTTGTGCGCTTCCAGGCTGTTCGGGTCTTTCTTGATCTGGTCCTGCGCGGCAGAAATGGCGTCGCGCACGCGGCCGGTCTGGAAATAAAGCTCTGCCAGATGCGAGTTCAGATACGACGATTCAGGATCGGCATTCAACGCAAGCTTATATTCTTCAATCGCGCGCGTCGCGTATTCCGGACGGCCATAGGTGGTGGCCATCTCCTCATAGCTGTGTGCCAGCGCGTAATGATAGTAAGCGGACGCGCGGTCCGATTGGGACGTGGACGAAGCCGGTGCGGCAGGTTTAAGAGAGTTGCTCTGCGCGTACGTCTGCTGAGAGCAGGCAGCTGCTAAAGCCAGGGTAGCAATGGTGAGGAGACGATTGCTGTGTACGAAAAAGACCTTGCGATTTGTATTCAAGGAAAACCCCTGCCAGTGGCTTTGGAGCATTGGGCTGCCGCGCTCATGCAACATCGGCCTTAAATATCTTAGGACGCTGCCCTGGATGCGGGAGCAGCGTCTCGTATGTATTAAGACGATTGTAAACTGGAAGAGGATTCGTAGACAGGGCACAGACTTCAGGTGGCATGGATAACATGAGTTCTGGCATCCCGGCAGGTCTTTTCAAGGGCCAAAGTTACTATCCCTGGGCCCCTCTGATCTGAGCGCCGATCAGTGCCTGAAGTGCCGTATCCCTGTGAAAACCATAGCGATACCCAACCGGTTTGCCGCCGCAATCACCTCGTCATCGCGTACCGAGCCGCCGGGCTGAATCACTGCGGTCGCCCCGGCCGAAACCACCGTTTCCAGTCCATCCGGAAAGGGAAAGAATGCATCGGACGCTGCGACGCATCCCTCGAGCGGCAAAATTGCTTTCATAGCGCCAAATTTGGCAGCATCCACGCGGCTCATCTGACCCGCCCCTACGCTGATTGTCTGGCCATTGCGCGCATAGACAATCGCATTCGACTTCACATGCTTGCAGACGCGCCAGGAAAACAGCAGTGCTGCCAGCTCATCCTCGGTCGGCTTGCGTTCGGTGACGGTCTTCAATTCGGCGGCTGTTACATGGCCGTGATCTGCATCCTGTAGGAGCAGTCCGCCGGAAACCTGCTTGATCACGCGCAACGTCTGTGCAGAGGTTACTTCAACAAGCCGCAGGTTCTTCTTCACCGCAAAGCGCGCCCGCGCCCCCTCCGTAAAGGACGGAGCAGCAATGGCCTCGACAAAGAGCTTGGCAATTTCTTCCGCCGCCGCCTCATCCACTTCACGGTTGATGCCGATCACGCCGCCAAATGCCGAGACCGGATCGGCGGCCAGCGCCTTCTGATACGCCTCAAGAATCGTGTTGCCGGTCGCCGCCCCGCAGGGATTGGTGTGTTTGATGATGGCCACGCCGGGTGCGTCGAACTCCTGCGCCAGATCCCAGCAGGCGTCCAGATCGACGAGGTTGTTATAGCTCAATTCCTTGCCCTGAAGCTGCTTTGCTCCCGCGATCCCTGTGCCGGAGCCATCTGTATAAAGCGCCGCTTTCTGGTGCGGATTTTCGCCATACCGCAGGCTAGTGGCTAACGGATAGTTGATCCGCAAGGCTTCCGGAAACGCCGCCGTGGCAGGATCGCCGAACTGTACCGGAGCCTCCGCAGGCTCGGGCGACCAAATCTCTTCAAGTGTGTTCGCGATTGCCGTATCGTAAGCCGCAGTCACGGCAAAGGCCTTCTTCGCCAGCTTCCAGCGCGTGTCGCGACTCAAAGCGCCGGAGTGGGCCGCCAGCTCTTCGGCGAGCACAGAGTAGTCGGCAGGCGAGGTCACAATCGCCACATCCTCAAAGTTTTTGGCCGCGGAGCGCACCATCGAAGGGCCGCCGATGTCGATATTCTCAATCACCTCGGCAAACTTCGCCCCTGGACGGGCGGCGGTCTTCTCAAACGCGTAGAGGTTCACCACGACCATATCGATTGGCTCAATGCCATGCTCTGTGACCGCAGCCACATGCTGCGCGTTTTCGCGAATGTGCAGAATGCCGCCGTGCACCTTGGGATGGAGCGTTTTGACGCGGCCGTCCAGCATCTCGGGAAAGCCGGTCAGCTCGGAAATGTCGCGCACGGTAAGCCCGGCCTCGCGCAGAGCCTTCGCCGTACCTCCGGTGGAGACAAGTTCCACACCATGCTTCGTTAACTCCCTGGCAAATTCAACCAGACCGCTTTTATCGGTGACACTCAGAAGGGCGCGCCGCACCTGTTTCTTGCTGCTCAAAACCGTACTCCTTGGAAAATGAAGGCTGAAAGACGATTGTAAGCAGCGCGCCGCGGCTTGTCATGTCGGGGGAACGACGATTCCCCAAGGCGTGATCTTGCGCTCGCGCCTACTTCGTTAGCGGAAGGCTCTCCAACGCTCCGGGCGGCAACGCGCGTAACGCAAGATGCTCGCGCAGAAACGCAACCCGGTCGCGTCGCGCCTCCGCGTTCAGAGCATGATCGGAGTCATAGTACTTGGCTTCCTTTGGGCCGGAACTCATGGCGAAGTAGTCTTTCGCGTCCTGAAGCGGAACCCACTCCTCGTCGTGTAAAGCATATTGGAATAACGCAGGTGCAGGCCCAAGATGCTTGGCATAGGCGGCGGAATCGGCCCACACTGAGGCTTGCAGCATCTGCTCGATCTTGTCGGCAGGCTGGGATTTGCGCAGTGCAACCATACGGGGCGAGTCAGACGAGAGAATCAGTTCCCGGTCCGACTGTGGGCCGCTCATGAAAACAAAGGCTGCGAAACGCTTGTCCACCGCGTCCAGAATGGCGCCAGCGCCTGAATCGAAGCTGTGACCGACATAAGCAATTCGTTTCGGATCGACATCGGGGCGAGACAGAAGCAGGTCCACGCCGCGGCGCAGATCCACGACTTGTTGCGCAAGTATTGAAGGATATGGGCTTTGCTTGAACCCCTCACGCACCTGAGGAGTGTCGATCAACAGAGACACAACTCCAGTTGGAGCGAGTGCGATGGCTTCTTCCAGAAATTCCTGCCGATTCGCAGTCGGGGAATGAGGCATCATCCAGTGGCCCCAGATGATGGCGGCGAATTTGCCCTCACCCTTAGGCACGACAAGGTAAGCAGGCACCGTTCCGCCTTTTGGACTGGCGTAGGTGAGATCGTGAATGCTTACGCCGTCGCGGCTCTGTACGGAGAGTTCTTTCACATCCAGCGCAGCATTTGCGTCGTAGTCGAAATGCTGTGCATCCTGCGTGAAAGAGTCTTGAGCGCGCGCGGCGGGCAGCAGGATGAATAGCAGCGCGGCTACGAAGGTCGTCTTGAAGCCCTTGAGCGGGGGACAGCTCAGCATAGCGTGATCATAGTAACAGGGGACAGCGCTGAGCGGCCTCCGGTGAGTTTGATCCCTAACATTCAAGGGAAGCTGCCATCTACAATCCGATTGCATCGGCGCCCTTGATTCAGGCACACTGAGACGCAATTCCACTCACGCCAGACAAAGGAATTCGATGCGACTCCGTGCCATTTTTCTTCTGCTTCTTGCCTTCCTGCCTCTCGTTCCCGCCGTGGCCAGCGCCGAAACCACCCCCACTGAAGCCGCAGCCATCTCCGCTGCCAGGAACGATCGTTCGGCTTACACCCTCCCGCCGGATAAGCTTGCCAAAGCTCAGGCGCTCTCTCACATCCGGACCATGTTACAGTTTGGCGGCACGCTCTGGGGCATCGTCGTGCTGCTGCTCATCCTCCAGCTGGGCATTGCCGCCCGCATGCGCAACGTCGCCGTTAATCTGTCCAAGAATCGCTGGGTGCAGGGCTTTATCTTCTTTTTTCAGTTTCTGCTGCTCACCACGCTGCTGAGCCTTCCGTTGGATTTGTATGAGCAGCATATTCGCAGAGGCTACGGATTGAGCGTCCAACATTGGGGCAGCTGGTTCGGCGATCAGGGCAAGGGCTTTGGTCTCGCCTTCCTCTTCGGCGGCCTGGGCGTCCTATTGCTCTTCTTCCTGATTCGCAAATTCCCCCGCCGCTGGTGGCTCTGGCTCTGGTTTCCCACAATGGCTTTCATTTTGTTGGGAGTATTCGTCAGCCCCTACATCATTGATCCGCTCTTCAATAAATTCGAGCCTCTCAGCAAATCCAACCCCGCACTGGTCGCGCAGCTTGAGCAGGTTGTCGCTCGCGGCAGGGGCATCAACATTCCTCCCGAGCGCATGTTTCTGATGAAGGCCTCAGACAAGGTCACAACGCTCAACGCCTACGTTACGGGCTTCGGATCCTCCAAGCGGGTCGTCGTCTGGGACACCTCCATTGCCAAAGGCACCCCTGACGAAATCCTCTTTATCTTCGGTCACGAGATGGGTCACTACGTCCTTGGACACATTCTTCGCGGCATCATCTTCTCTTTTGTCTTTATCCTGGTTTCATTTTTCGTCGGATTCCACCTCTTTCAGTTCCTGTTGCGGAGATTCGGCCCGCAATGGCGCATTTCCTCGCAGAATGACTGGGCCGCGTTCGTTGTCTTTGTACTGGTTCTCAGCGTCATCGGCTTCTTCGGACAGCCCATTCAGAATGCCTATACTCGCACGCTGGAGCACGCCGCTGACGTTTTCGGGCTAGAAGTTATCCACGGCATCGTTCTCAATCCTCAGGCAACGGGGCAGGCGGCCTTCGATCTCCTGGGCGAGAGCAGCTACGATGATCCCAATCCTTCGCCCCTGGTCGAATTCTGGACGGGTTCGCATCCGCCCATCTGGTTCCGCGCGGCCTTCGCTAAGCACTATGATCCCTGGGCTGCCGACGCTCAGCCTAAGTATTTCCCCAAACAGTAGCGCTTCAGGCGGTCATCCTCTAAGGCCGCGGTGCTCGCGGTCTTAGGTCGATTGGCTCATGCCGCGCTGTCGACCAGGCGCAGAATCTGGTCGGCAGCGTGAGCGGCCTCGGTCCGGTGTCCGGTGTAACAGGTGGCTCCCGCAACAGCGCGTTCGAATATCCCAACCATCTCCGGCGATTCCGCCAGAATATGAGGCGTGTTCCGCAACAGGATCAGCAGCGCTTCGCTTTGCGGAGCCGCTCGGACATTCCAGGTGCTTTCCGGCTGGTATGCCAGCGACAGGATCCAGCCAACCGGCGCGGGAGCGTCGCCCACGGAAGCGTTGCATTCGTCTGGAAGCATCGGGAACTGCTGGGGGCAACCATTCCGGAGGAGCAAAGGTCGTGGATAGGGGTGCACGCAGCCTCGCGCATCAATCAGCGCATACTCATCGGAGAAATAAGTGGCGCCTCGCCGCAGCAGTTCGGCCACCAGCGACGATTTACCCGCATGCGTGGCCCCCGGCAGCAGCAATGCCCGTCCGTTCAACACGACGGCACCGGCATGCACGGCGCGCAACGTCGTCAGACGTTCGATCACGGCCTCGTCCAGCACACGTATGAGGTCCGTGACCAGCCCGATCAACCGGCTGGCCGATGCCACGGAGACACCATCCACCACCAACTCAAATTGATCCGCTATTGGAACAATGCGAATGAAGATATCAGGCGTCCCGGCATCGCCACTCACTCTTGGCAACGAAGGAAAGACGTGGCGATCGAGGAGGGCGTACGCTTCACGGCACCCCGTCGCCACCTGAATGTTACAGCCGAAAGCGCGAACTCCAAAACTGTGGATATCAGACATGAGGATTACGCAACTAGAGTGAGCAATGCGCCTGCGACAATTGCCTCGGGATGCGAAGAAGGTCTTTCATTCTGCGCATCCCATGCGAGGACATCTCTCAGGAATGCGGTTTCGGAATGGGCGTCGGCTTGGGCGGGGTGGTCGAAGGCACCGACTTTGCAGTTTTCGCAAAGGCTCGCTGGTCCGCGACCGAGAGTGAAATGACGAGGGGCAGAGCGATCGTACTCAAGGTTGTGATGAATGCGCGCCGGGTCGCTTGCGATCCCGATGTATGCACCAGCTGTTTCTCCTGCAGTTGCAGAATGGCCGCTTCCGCCAATTCTTCGTTGATCTCCGGGTTAAGCGAACGTCGCATGCTTTCCGTTACCCCGGCGAGAGTTGTTGGATCGCTGCACGCGTCCCAGGCTGCGCCGGCCGTCGCGTTGAGTGCAAAGACCCTGTCTTTTGCGGAATCGACAATCACCCTTGAGCCGTCGGGAAGCTGGTTCACGACCAGGGTATCTGAATTGGTACGCTCTACGTGCATACTGACCTCTCTTTCTAGCGTTTCAGCAAGGGGGTCGCTCAACGCACACTCATTTGGCACGTAGTGTACGCGAGCTATCTTCGTTTGTAGCTATACCACTTGGTAACTTGCAGATCTTTTTAGTAACGCGTTCATTTGTCTGCTTTTGCTGCAATTTCTTGCGATAAGTTGCAATTCTATGCAACTTCTGATGGCAGCGTTGTGATCGATCATGCCCGGGGATGTTTTGTTTCTTGCTATTTCATCCTCGGGCATTTCTCAACCTCACATATTTACAATCCGAGCAGACCCAAGAGCCAACCGAGGAGTCCGCCGCCGCTGTTTCCACCACCCTTGGACGGTGGCGACTTGGGAGGCGCTGCCGACCGCGCATGTTGCGCGTAGGCTCGCTGCTCCGCGATGGGTAAGGAGACAACGAGAGGAATGGCGATTGCGCCCAGTGTAGTGATGAACTGACGCCGAGTAGCCTGTGGCGATGATCCTGCTGTCGTCACCAGTTTCTGCGCCTGTAGTTGCAGAATCGCCTCTTCGGCCAGCTCTTCTGTCACTCCTGGATCAAACGATCGCTGCATGCTCGCCGTTACACCGGCCAGCGTTGTAGAAACACTGCAGGCATCCCAGGCTGCGCCTGCCGTCGCATTTAGTGCCAGAACTGTCTCATTCTGTTTGTCGACAATAACTCGTGAACCGTCGGGGAGCTTATTTACTACCAAGGCATCTGAATTAGTACGTTCAACTTGCATCCTGACCTCTCTCCTCTATCGTGGGTAATGTGGGGGAGGCATTCAGCAACAACTTAGTATGAGGAAGTGTATCTGACCCTATTGCTTCTTAATCAATTGCCTCTTAGTAATTTATGGTGCCCTTCTGGTAATCGATTCGCCTGGTACTTTCAAGAGTATCTACCACTTATATACAACATATTGTTTTTGACCGGATGGATTGTAATTGACGAAAAAGCTCAACCATCGCACGATCAGAAAATGAAGCGAACATCCTAGTCCGCAGACTGCTGGGATATGCTTTGGCGAAACGGAGAGATTGATGCAGGCCGATCGCGATTCCTGTGAACTGTTGCGCGCTATCGTTCGGCGTCCGGCCGATGAAGACATCGATGCCCAGCGCATTCATAGTCTGGCCGCAAAGGTCTCCGACTGGGACGCACTCTTTCATCTGGCGCAGGAGCATCGAGTGTTGTCGATGCTCTTCATGCGGCTTGCGAAGGTAGGACCGGCCGTTCCGTTGATCGTGCAGGAGCGCCTGCAGGCCGAATATCATCGCAACGTCTTCCACAATGTGGCGAATGCAGCGGAATTGATCGACGTGCTCAAAACATTCGATCGGGAGCTGATTCCCGCCATGCCGTTTAAGGGTGTGGTGCTGGGGACCTCTGTCTATCATGACCACACAGCGCGTCCAGCCGGCGATCTGGATCTGCTCATCCATGAGCGGCACCTCACTCGGGCCACAAACATCATCCTCGAACGGGGCTATGAACTGAAAACTGCGGCTCGTGCGGATGGAACGCCGGTTTTTGCCGATTGCTACGAATATCGCTTCGAGCGGCAATCAGACGGAATGGTGCTTGAGCTTCGCTGGAGACTGGAGCTGACGCAGCCGAGGTTCAGGCACAATCTCGGTCTCGATTGGGTATGGCCGCGGCGGCGAACCGCGATCCTGGCGGGCGCCGAAGTCCCCGATATGAGTCCCGAGATCAACCTGCTCGTGCTTTGTATGCATGGGAGCAAGCATGTGTGGTCGCGGCTTAGCTGGATCTGTGACGTCGCCCAATTGCTGGACGCGTTCCCTGGTCTCAATTGGAAAGAGGTCATGCAGGAAGCCAGACGGGTAGGACTGTGGCGAGCGCTCGCCCTCGGTGTGCTGCTCGCACATCGAGTCGCGGACGCCCCGGTTCCTCAGGCTGTCCTGCAGCGCTTTGAGTCGGATCCTGCCGCAAGTAGCCTGGCGCAGCACATCCAGGAGAATTTGTTCGACGCGCCCGGCATCCCACCCATAAGGGGCGTGCCCTACAACCTTCAGCTGCTCGGGTTTTACGATCGGGTCAGGTTGCTCCTGTCGCTTGAGTTTTTGCGGCCGAATGAGAGAGATCGAGCGGCCCTTTCTCTGCCGAAATCTCTTCATGCCCTCTACTATGTGATACGTCCCTTCCGCATATTCTTCGATCGATCGGCCAGGTAGGGTCTCATACGCAGAAGTCCAGCTTCGTTTCCTGCCGCAACGGAGGCAGATTGCCTGGAAGTGGGGTAAGGTTAAATAGGCAGACTATGGACTTCAGCTGGCGAAAAAACGAAGAGAGCGGTCGCGGACCATTTCGCGCAACAACACCCGTCGATCCCGAAATTCTGCCTCCTGAGGGCAGGGAAGAGACCGGACGCGCCTACTACCAGCCTCAGCCTGAGCCAATGCCTTCTCCGCCACAGCAGCCGAGGCGCCCGCGCTGGGCCTACGCGCCGGCAACCTACATTCTTGTTGCCATCAACTGCCTCGTCTTTCTTGGAATGTCACTCAGCGGCATTTCCATCGTCGCGCCTACTCCAGAGCAGCTTTTGACCTGGGGAGCCGATTATGGCCCCGCTGTGCTTGTGATGGGCGAGTGGTGGCGCCTGCTTACGGCGACCTTCGTGCACGTCGGCATCATTCACCTCGCCACCAACATGTGGTGCCTGTGGAACCTCGGTCTGCTCGGTGAGCCCTTGCTCGGTCCCTTCGGCATGTTGGCAGCCTATGTTTTGACTGGGATCGGCGGCAACCTGCTGAGCACCGCGGTTCATCCCGGCGTTGCCGGCGGATCGGGCGGCATCGTTGGCGCGGGAGCCTCGGGTGCCGTCTTCGGCCTGGCGGGTGTTCTGATCCTGCTGCTCAAATCGCCTTTGCTGCCGCTGCCTCAGATCGAAGTGCAGCGCTTGCGCAGGAGCGTCATCTGGTTTGCTGTTCTGAATTTTGTCATTGGCGCCGGCACTTGGTTTGCGCGCACATCGCTGCAGATCGACAACATGGCGCACCTTGGTGGCTTCCTCAGCGGTCTGGCCTTCGCTTTGCCATTAGTCCCGCGCATCGGCGCACGCCGCGAAGTCTTCATCCGTCGCCGCTGGTTTGCCGTGCTTGGCATGACCTTTCTGCTATTGCTTCTGGCCTTCGGTATCCACTCGTTTTATATGGGTCGGTAAACAAAACCCCACCACATGCTCCTATGGTGGGGTTCCTTATAAATCGAGAAACCGGGTGGCAGAGGGAAGATCGCCCAGGTTGGATTTAGCGAATGGCCGTGGCCGCGAACTTCTTCACCATCGCGAGCAGCAGCTTGCGGTCGCTGTCGTTCAGGTTCGTGGAATAGCGCCGAATCTGTGTCAGGAACCGAAGCTCATCGTCCGTGAGCTTGTGTGTATTCAGTTCCCGCCCGAGAGTATCCTCGGCGAAAAATTGTGAGAGCGGTAAATCCAACGCGCTTGCGATCTTGGAGAGAGTGTCAAGGGAGGGAACGGTGTGACCGTTTTCCACTCTTGACAGGTAGCAGCGCAGCAGGCCAGTGCGCTTTTCTATATCACCCTGCGATAACCCTTTTTGCAACCGATAACCCCGAATCGTTATTCCAATTTTCATAGTTGTGGCCTATGTCACACCTTCCCTTTTTTTGAATGCAAAAGGTGGTTTTTTTTATTATTGGCTGCATAGTTAACATGTTGGCAGAGCCGAAGCAAGAACTTTTTTGCCTATTTCGTAACGATTACCGAGGTGAATCACCGATGGTTCCCGGGGCATTCTGCCCGGCCTTTGGGTGCTAAGCCTCATGGCTTGAGCGTTTGCGCGAAAAAGTGCTGGATCCTTTGCTGCGCGTCTTTTGCGTCTTCCGGCTTATATCCCTGGGTATTGTTCGGGTTTTCGAAGGCGTGTCCGGCGTCCGGATAAATCTTTACATCGACCGGTTTGCCCAGATTTTTCATCGAACCAGCAAAGGCGTTCACATCGGCAGGCGGAATTCCACGGTCAAGTCCGCCAAAGTTTCCCAGCACGGCTGCGTGGATTCGGCTCAGCGCCGCTTTGTCTGTCGGAAGCGCACCATAATTGATCGCTACCGCGCGCAGTTTTGGCTCTGCGACCGCAAGCTGCGCTGCGTAACCTCCGCCCATGCACCAGCCCACGGCGCCGATGCGGGCGGGGTCTACGTCGCTGCGCTCTGAAAGAAACTGTACGGCAGCCACAAGGTCCCGCACACCCCTGTCTTGCGGCAGTCCGCGCGAAAGCTCGTGCGCCATATCAGAATCCGTGGCAACCTGTCCGCGATACAGATCGACTGCGAGCGCCACGAAGCCCTGGTCTGCGAAGCGGCTGGCCTGTTCCTTGATCCAGTCATTAACCCCCCACCATTCCTGAATGACGACAATAGCCGGATGCGGTCCCGGGCCGCTGGGGAGGTAAAGTAGAGCAGAAGCCTGTTCCTCACCACTGGGGAAAGAAACCTTTTGTGGCGTAGCCGCAAAACCTGACACGCTGACGAAAAGTAAAACAAGCAGAAAGAGTCGTTTCATAGGGAACCCCATCAGAAAGAAAATAAAGTGCATGCAATGCGTGGATATTGCACTGCCGGAGAAAAGAAGGCAAGTTCCTCGCACATCCATATCAACGAAAATGTTCATCGGAACAAATGGGCGCGCATGATCGAGGCAGTGAAGCTGAAGAATGAGGTGGAACGCTCCTGCCGGGCGGCAGGGCATATCTCCATCATTGTCTTCAATGAGCTCTGGCGGACGCGTGCTTTTACGGTGGCGGCAGGGTTGGCATTCTATTTTTTGTTTTCATTGGTTCCACTGCTCATCGTTTTCGCGTCGCTCCTGAGATTTTTACCTGTTACAAATCTCGTGGGGCAAATGATGGGCCTCACATACGAACTCATTCCACCCGACTCGAGGGCGATTGTGCAGAATGTGGTCCTGAGTGTCCTAGAGCCTAATCACGCAAAGGTCATTTCTTTCGGAATTTTCAGCTATCTGTGGGCTGCGACTGGCGGCTTCACTGCGTTGATCGAGTCGCTTGATATTGCCTATGACGTCGAGGTGTGTCGCCCCTGGTGGCGCGACCGGATCCAGGCGTTTCTGCTGACATTCACCGTCGGCGGCCTCGCGTTGCTTTCGCTGCTTGCCGTGATCGTCGGCCCGCACTTTGGCCATTTCCTGATACGGTTTTTTCCTGTGCCGGAATCATTTGCTCGCATCTGGCCTGCACTGCGCTGGATCATCACCACTATTACCTTTGTGGCCGGCTTGGAGCTGATGTATTATCTCGGTCCGCATGCGAATCACAGCTACTGGTCCACTTTACCCGGAGCAGCTGTCGCCGTGAGCGTATGGTTTCTCGGCTCCTTTGGACTCAGCTTCTATCTAAGTCATCTATCCAACTACAACAAGACATATGGCTCGCTCGGTGCTGTCATGGGCCTTATGCTGTGGCTCTATATCAGCTGCGTGGCGGTGCTGATCGGTGCGGAGCTGAATGCCGAGCTCAGAAAACGCACCATCCAGAAAGCCGCTTAGAAAACATCGTTCAGGATTTTTGCACACGCCCATTCACCTGCACCGTTCGGGTGCCGCTGTCTCTGTTTCTATAACGACGGTCAATCGCGATAAGAAACCGCACAGGCATTCAGACCTCGCGCTCGGCTGCTCCAAAAATCTGGCCGTTCTGCCCCTTCTGCGCGAAGACGATCAGCCGCATCTTTGAATGTGCCGCGTTTCCCGGAAGCGCGATCTGCACCGGTTGGGCATTCGGCCCGTGCAGCGCGGATACTTTCTGCATCACTCGCACCACGGAAACATGCTTCAGCGTGCGGCCGGAGTTTTCCCCGCGAGCGACATTCGAGGTGTCTTCATCATCGGCCAGCACCGCATAGAGATTCACGCCCTTGAGCGCCGCTTGCGGAAGATCGGCGACAGCGACCGTCGCGTGCAGCGTATTGCCCGACCAAGATGCGTCCGTAATCTCCAGGGTGATTTTGCCCGGCTGCGCAGCCGCCGTCTCAATGGCGTGCGCGACGCTGCCGCCGTTGCTGCCTGTAACCTGCTGCGTGCCGTCAATTACCATCTGCGGCGTGTAGACGCTCTCCAGGCGGAAGCGTTCGTTATACGCATTCTGCCGCTGCGTCCAGGTGTCGGATGAGAATGGATCGTGCCATCCATCATGGTTCCAGTAGTCCACGTGTTCGCTCAGCACGATGACGGGCACACCCGCAAAGGTCTTCCTCTGGTCAAGGTCGGCCAGCAGCGCATCCGCCGGAGGGCAACTGGAGCAACCCTCCGAAGTAAACAGCTCGGCAATCACCGCTGGTTTTGCCGCAGCGGCCGCTGGCGCGCTCTGGCCGACAGCGGCAAGTTGTAAACCTGCCACGCTCACTGCAAGAAAAAGACAAGTGCGGAAGCTCATAGACGCTCGACCTCGCTTACACCATGCCGAAGCAGGATTCGCCGGTTAGACGTAGAAAACGGTCACACGGTTACCCGGCTCAACCTGATATCTCGCACGCTTCACCATGAATCACAGCAACTCTTGTGGCAGGCGTGTCTGCCGGAATGGCTAGTGCATATACATCCCGCCATTTACGTCCAGCACATGCCCTGTGATGTATGACGCTTCATCCGATGCGAGGAAGCGCACAGCGTTCGCGACATCCTCCTCTGTACCAGCGCGGTTCAACGGAATAATGGACATCATCGCCGCCCGCTGCTTGTCGTCGAGCACCCCGGTCATGGCGGTTTCCACAAATCCGGGAGCAACCGCGTTCGAGGTAATATTGCGCGACGCCAACTCCCGCGCCAGCGACTTGGTAAAGCCGATCAGCCCGGCCTTGCTGGCCGCATAGTTTGCCTGCCCCGCCTGTCCGGTTTCGCCTACGACACTTGATATGTTGATGATCCGTCCCCACCGCGCTTTCATCATGGATCCGACCAGCGCCTGCGTGAGCAGGAACGTTCCCGTCAGGTTGGTCGTCATCACGTCGTCCCAGTCGGCGCGCTTCATGCGCAGCAGCAGCGTATCGCGGGTAATGCCCGCGTTATTGACCAGGATGTGTACGCTGCCGAAGTGCTCGATGATTGCCTTGGCCGTCGTTTTAATCGATTCCTCGCTGGCTACGTCCAGCGTAAATGCCTTGGCTGTGCCTCCACTTCCGGCGATTTCATGGACTACTTCCTGCAGCTTCGATTCGTTGCGCGCAGCAACAGCGACGCTGGCTCCTGCGCGGGCAAGCGCGATGGCGCACGCGCGGCCGATTCCCTGGGATGCTCCGGTAACCAGCGCGATTCTTCCTTCAAGTGATGACACGTTTTTCTCCATGTTTCGATGGCGTATTCGTCAGATATCGATTGATTTGTCATCCCGACCGAAGCGAAGCGCAGCGGAGGGACCTGCAGTTCCAACAATTCAAGGCTGCGATGATCGGATCATTATGTCACTGCCGAGTCCGACAATCGAACCATGCAATCAGAAATTATAGAGGTTTCGCGGCGGGCAGCGGAGCGCTCGCCGCATGCTTCGCCAGCCCCGGCAGCAATTCCAGTTGCCAGACGTAGACCACCAACTCGCGTGCATAGTGCAGCAGCGGAGGCGTATCCGGCAGCCGGATCCCATGCGCCTTCGGCAGTTCGTTGATTTCAATTTCGGCCTCTGCCATTTCCAGCGGCCATGGCATGTGATGGATATTCCCGCGAAACACGGTGCCGCCCTTGTTCGTGGTGTAAAGACAATAGCGCTCGGTCAGGAAAGATTCGATCCCACCCTTGGCACTTGGCTTGCCCAAGCTCTTGTATCGCGCGCGAAAGCGCACCTGATCCAACGTCAGCAGGCGCGTGCTCTGGTAGTGAAATTCGCGCTCGTCCTTCGACTGAATGCTCATGTGCGCCCAGTAATACGGCAGCTTGAAAAACGTGCGAGCCACTGCCACGGCCGCCGGATTCGCCGCATCGAGCGAAAAGAAATACACGCCCGCCATATTTGAATGACGTTCGCGCACATAGGTCCGCAGGTTCAGTTCGGGAAAATGGTTTGCTCCAGGAATCAGCGGCATGCCGCGCAGCCGGATGCGGTCCATCCAGAAAGGGACGACGCCAACCCACGCCGACCCGTCAAAGGTGTCGGCCACCAGTCCCGGCGGCAGCAGCGATGCAATCTCTCCCGCTGGCACCGGCCAGTGCGCAAACAGCAGATTGTTCCATCGCTGCGTCATCGTCCACGCAGTACGAGGCAGTGGCCAGGGCCGATGGCTGGTCTCGGAAAGAATATCCTTCATGTCGTCTGTTTGATTCTGAGACATGGGACGAGCCGCAAGCCGTTGAAGTTGCAAGTCTTGTCCGGTCCCGTGAGTTTGGGACGCTTCTTCCAGAGGCAAATGCCGTATTCTGGTGGCCAACATGCCAGAAACCGTTGCTGAACCCTCTATCGTCACGTCTACCGAGCCTCAGAACCAGACCGAAGTGTTTGCCGTGCACGGCGCCGACCCCGAAGTCCTGGCCTATGCCATGGCCAAATATTCGCGCTCGTCGTTATCGATGAAGGAATCCCTCAAGGAGATCAGCAGCCAGCGCGCCGAGCAATTCCTCAACACATTCTATTTCCAATATGGCCACCGCTCGATCGCTGATTTAGCGCACATCGCCTTCGCCATCGAGCGCCTGTCGCTGCTGTCCGCCATTTCTCTGGTAGATGAGCAGCGCTGGGACGGCCAGGAGCGGTCTACAAGATACCAGAACTTCAAAAAAAGCGGCTGGTACATGCCAGACCTCGGCTCCGACGGCGAAGCTGCCCATCTCTACCGCGAGTCGGTGGAAGGCTTATTCGCCGCCTATCACGAACTCGCCGAGGGCATGTTCGAGTCACTGAAAACGCAGGTAGTCAGGCCCACCGAAATGAAACAGGAGAGCTATGATCGGACGCTGCGCGCGCGCGCCTTCGATGTAGCCCGCTACCTGCTGCCGCTGGCGACCAACACCTCACTCGGCCAGATCGTCAACGCCCGCACGCTCGAAACCCAGGTCTCGCGCCTGCTGTCGAGTCCCTATGGCGAGATTCGCCAGCTGGGTGAGCGCCTGCGCAGCGCCGCTACCGGAGCTGCATGGAACGTCCATGGCGAAGAGCTGGCCGGCTTGCAGCGCGAAATCGCCGCCCTCGACTCGGACTTGGGAGCGAAGGCTGAAACCTTGCTCACACGCGAAGTAAAAACCGCCCCCACGCTGGTCAAGTACGCCGCCCCGAACAGCTACGAAATCGAAACAAAACGCGATCTGGCACAGGCAGCCGTCGAACTCATGCAGGGCGAGGCCATCGAACCGGCTCCAGTCGTAGATTTAGTCGAGCGCAAGGAATCTCTCGAAGCCGAAATCGCTGCCACGCTGCTCTACGGAGCCTGCCATTACTCCTATCGCCAGCTCCGCGATCGCGTCGCCGCGCTCAACGAAGCCCGCATTAACGAGATCATCGCCCTTGGCACGCGCCACCGCAGCAAGCACGACGAGCTGCTGCGCGAATTCAGCGCCGGACAAACGCTGCGCTTCGACATCCTCATGGACATTGGCGGCTTCCGCGACATGCACCGCCACCGTCGCTGCGTGCAGATCATCCAGGGCTACACTACGGCGCATGGCTATGACATCCCAGAAGGCCTGGCCGAAGCGGGCTTGCAAGCGCATTACGAAGCAGCCATGCAGTCCACGCACAAAGCTCACGCCAAACTGGCAACCAAAGCCGCAGAATCAGCCGACTACATCCTTCCACTCGGCACGCGCATGCGCGCCCTCTTCAAAATGGACTTTGCCGAAGCCCTCTACATCTCCGAGCTACGCTCCCAGCCGCAGGGCCACTTCTCCTACCGCCGCGTCGCCTGGGAGATGTACGAGGCCGTCAGGAAGCAGCACCCCGCGCTGGCGCAGCATTTTCGCGTGACGGATGTGAATGAGCCGGTAGATATGTTGAGGCGATAAGGAAAGCTCTGTGAACTCTGTGCTGTCTGTGGTGAAAGCGGTTTTCCTTGGTGTTCTTGGCAACAAGCAATGAGGTAGAAGGATGGAGATGTCTGGTGCAATCGAGCTTCTTCGTCACATGTACGCCGCCTTCAACCGCCGCGAAATCGATACAGTGCTCGCTGCCATGCACCCGGATGTCGACTGGCCGAACGGCTGGGAAGGCGGTCGCGTTCACGGACACGCAGCCGTCCGTGATTACTGGACGCGCCAGTTCAAGGCCGTAAGCCCAAATGTTGAGCCGCAAGGCTTCAGAACCGAAGAAGATGGCCGCATCGCCATCGATGTGCATCAGGTCGTCCACGATATGTCAGGAAACCTGCTCTCCGAGACGATGGTCGAGCATGTCTATCTTATCGAGGATGGACTGATCCGAAAGATGGATATCCGTTCTTGAGAACAACGAGATACTTGCCCTTTTCATTTCCGGATAGTAAAAGCATTTACTATGGAAAATTTCCTGGTTTCTCCTGCCCTGTTTGCAGGAGTCCTTTTGGCCGCCTTCCATCTTAGCCCGACGGCGGCACAGGCGCAGACTTCGCCCTCTTTAAGCGACGGCAAAGGCGCGTACGCTACCGGACATTACCGCAATCTCTTCGCGGAAAGCGGTCACTCTGAGAAAGAGATTGACGCCAAAATCCAGGCGGCCTTCCAGCAGCTCTTTCATGGAGACGCGGCTACCCAAACCGTCTTCTATCCGGCGGGCAAAAACGCGAATGGCCCGCTCGCTTACCTGACCGACTTTGCTAACCATGATGTACGCACGGAAGGCATGTCCTACGGCATGATGATCGCCGTCCAGCTCGACAAAAAGGTTGAGTTCGACGCGCTGTGGAACTGGGCGAAGACCTACATGTACATCAGCGATCCCAATCACCCTTCCTATGGGTACTTCTCCTGGTCCAACAAGACGGATGGCACGCCCAACGAGGAGACGGCTGCTCCGGATGGCGAAGAATATTTTGTGATGGCGCTCTACTTCGCTGACGCGCGATGGGGCAGCGGCGCAGGAATTTACAACTACAAGCAGCAGGCCGACGAGCTGCTCACTACCATGCGCCACCGTGCAGTGAAGTCTGGCCCGACACGTTTTGGCCCGCGCACCGTGGGCAACGAAGTGAACGAAGAGGCGAAGATGATTCGCTTCGTCCCCGGAGTCGACCGCGGCAACTTTACCGATCCTTCCTACCATCTGCCCGCGTTTTACGAATTATGGGCACGATGGGGTCCAGTAGAGGATCGCCAGTTCTGGGCAGAAGCCGCTGCCGCAAGCCGCAGCTTCTTCCCCAAAACTGCAAATGCCGCGACCGGTCTTGCTCCCGCCTATGCCAACTTCGACGGCACTCCGCACGCCACTCGATTTCCCCAGTCCGCCATCTTCGGCTTCGACTCCTGGCGTACCGCCAGCAATTGGTCCGTGGATTGGTCCTGGTGGCAGAAGTCTCCAGAGGAGCAGGAACTAAGCGATCGTATCCAGGCGTTTTTTGCCGCGCAGGGTATCAGCGACTATGGAGATGTCTACACCCTGGACGGCAAAGAACTAGAAGCCCGCCATTCCACCGGCCTGGTTGCGACCAATGCCGTTGCCAGCCTCGCTGCGACCGATACGAAGCGTTCGCGCCAATTTGTCGAGGCGCTCTGGAATGCGCCCATTCCATCCGGGCAGCAGCGCTATTACGATGGCATGCTGTACATCATGAGCCTCATGCACGCCGGGGGCCGGTTCCGCATCTGGGCGCCGAAATATGGGCACGAGTAGCGCTGAATCCACAGAATGTCCGGCTAAAATGCAAGCTGAATGGACTTACCCTGGCGATAAACGTTACTATAGTTTTTGATTTTTCTTCGCCCCTGTGAAATCGAGTGTTAGAATCGCCTCAAATTCAGACATTTCCTCAAGAAACCCGCGTAATCTGGCGCTTATAGAGCGCCCAAGAACTGGAGAAGTATCGTGGCAGATGACCGTTCCCGCGCCATAGACCTGGCGCTTTCGCAGATCGAAAAGCAATTTGGCAAAGGCTCCATCATGCGCCTCGGCAGCAAAGAGGCCGTGGTGCCGATCTCGACCATTTCCACCGGCTCGATCTCCTTCGATGCCGCGCTCGGAGTAGGCGGCGTTCCGCGTGGCCGCGTCATTGAAATCTTCGGCCCGGAATCCTCGGGCAAAACCACGATCACCCTCCAGATCATTGCCGAAGCGCAAAAAGCCGGCGGCATGGCCGCCTTCGTCGATGCCGAGCACGCGCTCGATCCCACATATGCGAAAAAGCTAGGCGTGGACATCGACAACCTTCTGATTTCGCAGCCCGACTACGGCGAACAGGCGCTCGAAATCACTGAAGCCCTCGTCCGTTCCGGCGCGATTGATGTTCTGGTCGTCGACTCGGTTGCCGCGCTGGTTCCCAAGGCCGAACTCGACGGGGAAATGGGCGATTCGCACATGGGCCTGCAGGCGCGTCTCATGTCGCAGGCGCTCCGTAAACTGACCGGAACGGTTTCGAAGTCGCGCACCTGCCTTATCTTTATCAACCAAATCCGCGAAAAGATCGGTGTTATGTTCGGCAATCCGGAAACCACAACCGGAGGCCGCGCTCTCAAGTTCTACTCCTCGGTCCGCATCGATATCCGCCGCATCTCGGCTGTCAAGGAAGGCGATACGGTTGTCGGTGCCCGCACCAAGGTCAAGATCGTCAAGAACAAGGTAGCCGCACCCTTCCGCGAAGCCGAATTCGACATCCTCTATGGCGAAGGCATCTCCCGCGAAGGGGACGTGCTCGACCTGGCGGTAGCCAATAATATCGTCGAAAAGTCTGGCGCCTGGTATAGCTACAGTGGCGAGCGCATCGGGCAAGGTCGCGAAAACGTCCGCACCTTCCTCAAGGACAATAAGGACACCTTCGAAAAGATCAATACCGAACTGCGCCAGAAATTGAAAATCGGCGCTCCCGCGCCTGCAGAAATCCCGCCGATACCCGTCAACGGAGCCGCTGCCGCACAGGAAGCGGTAAGGCCAGCCAGACGCCAGTAAAAAAACGCCAAAACACTCGAAACGGCAGGCTGAAATGCCTGCCGTTTTTCTTTCCTGTACCTATTTCTTGCTCCGGAAATTGTCATCCTGAACACAGCGCGTGGTCGAAGGATCTGCTATTTGCACCGGTTGCCGCGATCTTTCGCCCGATGCCAAAATTGTGCGCGTCTGGGATCACGGCTACAATTCATCTGGCGTGAATACTGTAAAAGCCATCTACCCCGGCAGCTTCGATCCGGTGACGAACGGGCATCTTGACCTGATTGCCCGCGGGTCGAAGATCTTCGACCACCTCGTCGTCGCTATTCTGCAAAACTCGGCAAAGAATCCACTGTTTAACGTAGAAGAGCGCGTCGAGATGCTGACGACAGCACTTGCCGGCTTTGACAACGTCTCGGTAGCGACCTTCGATGGCTTGCTCGTCGATTTCGTCCGCGAGCAGCATGCGCAGGCGGTCATGCGCGGCATCCGCGCCATCAGCGACTACGAATATGAGTTGCAGATGGCTCTGATGAACCGACGCCTCGCTCCGGAGCTTGAAACCATCTTCCTCATGCCCGATGCAAAATACTCCTTCGTGAGCTCGCGTCTGGTGAAGGAAGTCTTTACACTGGGTGGTTCGATTGAAGGATTGGTGCCGCAGTTCGTCATCGACAGGCTCAAGGCGCGTGTTCCCAACGGCCATAATTAAATGTGGATGATCTTGATCTAGAAGAGATGTGGGGCTCGGGCGTGAATCCTCAATCGAAAGATAATCGTCTGCGCAGGATAACTGGGACCTTGGGTTTTCTCGGACTTTGTTCTTGGTTTACTGCTATGTATCTGTACTTCAGATGGTATGAGACTCTCCCGCGAAATCCGGTCGTCTCGACCGGGAATATTTATCCTTACAATTTCCATGGGATTGCGATTTACTTAACGCACGCGCAGCAAATGACGGTCAAAGCTCTGGAAGTGGCGGCATTTGTGCTTTTTCTGTCGGCAGTAATCCTTGAAGCTGCGTGGCGGCGAAGAGTTCGGGGCAGCATTTGGCGTAATTCCCCGAGAAAGCCATCATGGCTGCCTGAAGGTATCCAGGAAGAATCAGAAGCTGACACTCAGGCCACTGTGAGAGCCCGATTGAAAGAAGTGCGGAAATAGCGCTCTATTGGTGCCACTAAGCAGCGGTCGCTTCGAGATTTTTGGTGCGCTCCGCCGGGGCGTCTTCGCCTTTTATGCCCAGCAGGTTCAGAATCGGCGTCGTGCTCATCGTGGTTAGCAGAGCCATGACCACCAGCATGGTAAAGAGAGTCGGAGAAAACGCGCCAACGTTGTAGGCAATATTCAGAACGACCAGCTCCACCAGCCCGCGCGTATTCAACAGAGCACCCAGTGCCGCAGCGTTGCGCCACGATTGCCCTGTCCACCGCGCCGCCAGCACCGCCCCGCCCATCTTGCCGAAGACCGCGCCGACGAGCACAATCCCGGCCCACCACCACATCTTCGCGTCATTCAGCAGATCGAGCCGCGTTCGCAGCCCGGTCAGCGCGAAGAAAAGCGGCAGCAGCAGAACAGAAGTGATCATGTCCAGCCGCGCGCGCAGCGCAAGCTGCCAATGCGGAACACGCGGGAAACAAACCCCGGCAAGAAACGCGCCAAAGAGCGGATGCACACCAATCCACTCCGTCGCCGCAGCCGAAGCCAGCGTCCCGGCAACCACCACGCCCAGCAACTCTACAGAAAGTCCGGGCTTATTGCGCATACGCACAGCCCGCGCCGCCAGAGGCCGAATCACACCCAGCATCAGCAATAAATATCCGGCAAGGCAGGCAAGCCGAATCGGCAGGGAAGCCGAGCCGCCATCTTTGCCGATCAACGCCAGCGCCAGAGCCAGCAGCGACCACGCAACCACATCATCCACCGCCGCGCACAAAATCGCAGTTGTGCCCAGTGGAGTGCCCTGCAGCCCGCGCTCCTCAATAATGCGTGCCAGCACCGGAAATGCAGTAATACTCATCGCGATTCCAAGAAAAAGCACAAAGGGCACGCTGCCAATGCCATGTGGCGCAAATCGGATGCGCAGCGAATGCGCCAGCGCCGCTGCGGTAATAAAAGGAATCAGAATGCTGGTCGCGCTGGCCATGATTGCTGTCGTCCGCTGGCTGGCAAGTTGTTCGTAGTCCAGCTCCATCCCCACCAGGAAGAGAAACAAAATCAGGCCGACGGTCGAAAGCATCTCCAGCGAATGCAGCGAAGAGACGGGGAAGAGCGCTGCCGAGGCATGCGGCGAAAACCGGCCTAACACCGAAGGCCCAAGAACAATGCCGCCGATAATTTCGCCGATTACGCGAGACTGCCCAAGCTTGCGCGCCAGCCATCCGCAAATGACGGTGACGGCAAGAACGACGGACATCTGTATGAGGAGGAGGGTCATGAAAACAGTCAGCCTTTTGGTCTCGGGTAAGTTTTTCTTCTTTGAGATGCAAAACGTGGGCCGGGGATGGTTCATCTATCCCCACGTGCAGACAAACTGCGGCGACACCCCTCAACGCCGCCAGCTATGCTAGCTATGGTGTAACAGAGTACGTCCGCAATGCCAAGCCCACAACCGGAAGAGTAGGTGAGCATGTTCGAGCGATACACAGAAAAAGCGCGGAGGGTCATCTTCTTCGCCCGTTACGAGGCGAGCGAATTCGGAAGCCCTTATATCGAGACCGAGCATCTGCTGCTTGGCATCATGCGGGAAGACAAGTATGTCGTCACTCGCTGGCTTGGTGAAGGAGACTGGCAGGCAATCCTTCGTGAAGACGTGGCGAAGCGCGCCTACACAGGGCCCAAGATTTCTACGTCCGTAGACTTGCCGATTTCAAACGAAGCAAAGCGTATCCTGGCCTATGCTGCCGAGGAAGCCGAACGCCTCAAGCACCAGTACATCGGCACCGAGCACCTGTTCCTTGGCCTCCTGCGAGAGTCTAAATCGCACGCCGCGAAGATGTTGAGCAACCGCGGTGTCGATGTGCATAAAGTACGGGAAACGCTCGCGAAGGAAAGCGCGCAGTCCGGCACTTCCGTTGCCACAAGCAAAACTACGATCAGCGCGCAGCACTCTGTTGAGGTTCAAATCGTTCCGGAGACCGGTCAGCCGATGCAGGTCCAGTGGGAAAAACGCATTCCCGCTGTCGGCGAGATCCTCTCAATCGACCAGGATCAGGGCAAATCAATCGTCTATCAGATCGTCGGAGTCGAATGGAGTATTACCGCAATTTCGATTTGGCCACCTCATCTCGCCAGGGTCTTACTCCATGTGCGGGAATTCCGTGAGAAAACAGGAGACGGTCTCGTGTCAATTTAGTCCCCTGCAACCGGCAAAAATCTGAAAAAATAGAAGTATGAGCGCTACGACAACCACCAAGCTTTTTACCGATCGCATCGGACGCATCGAGGTTTCCGCCACTATGGCGGTGACCGCGGAAGCCGCTAAGCTGCGCGCGCAGGGCGCGAAGCTGGTCGACTTCGGAGCAGGCGAGCCGCATTTCGCGACGCCACGCCACATCAAGGACGCGGCGATTGAAGCCATCGATAAGAATTTCACGCGCTATACGGTCGTCTCCGGCATCGCCGAGGTGCGCAAGGCCATCGTCGAGCGTCACGCCTGCGACTTTGGCTCGGACTACACGCCGGAAGAGGCTGTCTTCACCACCGGCGGCAAGCTAGCCATCTTCAATGCCATCCAGGTGCTGGTCGATCACGGGGATGAGGTCATCCTGCCCGTGCCCTACTGGGTCTCCTACAAGGACATCATCCAGTACGGCGGCGGCAAGGTCGTCTTCCTCCAAACCGAAGAGGCCGAGAACTTCCGCGTCACCGCCGACGCGATCGAAAAGGCCATCACGCCGCGCACCAAGGCCATCGTTCTCAATTCGCCATCGAACCCGACAGGGTCCGTGATCGCGCCCGCCGACCTCGAGCGCATCGTGAAGCTTGCGCATGAGCGCGGCATCTACCTGCTGCTCGACGAGTGCTATGTCTACCTGCAATACACGGGAGCGCTGGTCAGCGGCGGCTCGTTCACTGACGCCAAAGAACATGTCATCATCCTCGGTTCGCTCTCGAAGACTTACGCCATGACCGGATGGCGCGCCGGTTACGCACTCGGCCCCAAGCCCATCATCGCCGCCATGAGCAAGCTGCAGAGCCAGTCAACATCCTCGACCGCGCATTTTGTCCAGAAAGCAGCCGTCACTGCGCTCTCCAGTTCGCAGGAATGCGTTGCCGAGATGCGTGCCGACTACCTCAAGCTGCGCGACCGTATTCTCGCCCGCCTGGCCGAAATTCCCGGCATCACCTGCACCAAGCCGGAAGGCGCCTTCTACGTCTACCCGAACGTCTCGGCATACCTGGGCAAGCCCGGCGCGCAGACGGCGATGGAGCTCGCAGGCCGCCTGCTGCACGAGGCGCATGTTGTCTCGGTGCCCGGCGAAGCCTTCGGCACGCAGCAGCACATCCGTCTTTCCTACGCCGTCTCGCACGAGGATGTGGAAGAGGGCCTGAAACGCATGAAGGAGTTTTTCGCCAAGCTGTCCGCATAATGCGTGGCCTCATTCTTTACAGCGGCACAGCGCGAGCCGTGCCGCTGTAACAAACCTTTGAGTTGTCATCCTGAACAGAGCACGACGTGCGGAGTGGAAGAGTCTGCCCTGCGCCTGTCGAAGGGATCTGCTTTTCCTTCTGTCTGGAACGATATTCCTGGAGATGAAACCATTGAAGCTGCTCGTCCGCGGAATCCTCTTTGACATGGATGGAGTGCTTATCAGCTCTCTCGGCTCAGTCGAACGCAGCTGGGCCACGTGGGGTCGCATGCGCAATGTGGATGGGGCCCTCGCCATCAAAACCGCGCACGGCCAGCGCGCTATCGAGACGGTCCGCAAACTGCGTCCGGACCTGAATGACATCGAAGAACTGAAGCTGATCGAGGAGATCGAAATCGCCGACAAGGACGATATCGAAGTGCTCCAGGGCGTGCCGCGCATTCTCTCCGCGCTTCCGGAAAGATACTGGACCATCGTCACCTCGGCCACGGAGAAGCTCGCCCGCGCCCGTCTCCACTATGCCGGGCTTACCACTCCCGATCGTATTATCACTGCGGACATGGTCACTCGCGGAAAGCCCAATCCCGAGCCTTACATCAAAGGTGCGGCCCTGCTGGGTCTGAAGCCAGAAGACTGCCTCGTCATTGAGGATTCCACCTCAGGCGCGCGGGCAGGCCATGCCGCCGGATGTAAGGTGTTGGCGACGCTCTTCTCTCATACCCTCGAAAATCTCACCGCCGCCGATTGGGTCGTCCGGTCGCTCGAAGACGTAACCGTACATCCGCAGAAAGATGGCGTCGAAGTTGAGTTCGAGCCGATCTTTTAGAAGACAGCTTGATAACGCCGCCTGACGAGTATCGTCAGCCTTCCGGCACCCCTGAATTTTCAGCGCGCGCTTTGCCGGATTTTAGGTGATAATGGGGCACTTTCTCACGGAGCCCCATGAGTAATATCAACGGCAAAGTCTATGCGATGAACGCCATCACGCCGATGAAGCCGTGGAAGACGGTGGTTCTGCGCGGCTTCTTCTTTCTTCTCTGGCATGTGAAACCGCTGCAGCAGGATTTGATCAATCTATCGTTCATTGAATTTGCCCGTTGGGTTGTTTTGCCGCGCAGCCGATTTCCTTTTCTGGGAAATGGGCAGGTGAAAGAAGATCTCAAGTACGACTATCTCCTCTTCTTCAGCAATTTCAACGGAACCTGGAACCAGTACATCGACGCATTTTCGGCAGTGCTCAGCAAAGGATTGAACCTTGTCTGGCGCTGGAGTGAAAAGTTTCCCGGCTCTGTTCCCGTGACGCCATTCAAGGAGTACATCGCGCGCGTCCAGTTCGACACGGATTATTACTACACCGCCTATCCCCAAGCCGCGGCGAATGATCTGAAATCAGCCCACATTGTGCAGGCCTCGCTGGATAGCCTCAGCCAGCGAGCGCAGAGCTGCAATCCGGAGCAGTTCGCCGATGCCTACCTTCGCTTTGTTCTCGAGGTGCAGGCGCACCTCGGCGAAACCGGTGAAGCTCCCATTGTCTTTTAGAGAAAGCAGCGATGCCAAACAAGAACGGCAAAGTTTACGGGCTCACGATTCTCTCCCCCATCATCGATGATGAAAAGGCGACTCCATCGCACGACCTGCAAATCCGCAAATACCTCGCGACCTTGCCGACAGGGGAAGAGAGTCCTTTCGCGCTTGCTCCGGGAACCCATCTTGCGCGGCTGGTCGTCATGGACGACGTGATCTACGTGGGCATGCCCGCGTGCGAAGAGCATCTCAAATCGAAATACCTGGTCTTCGAATCGAACTGCGATGGCGAATTGGACGATTATCTCAGCGGTCTGGCCACCAGCGTCCCCGAGCATCTCGATGCCATCTGGAGCCACTGCGTCGGATACCCGGGAGCGGCCAATCGGAAGGCGTTCATTGACTATATGAAGGCATGCCAGCTTGAGACGACCTTCTTCTTCGCCGCGGTCAACGACAAGTCTGTCCCCGAGACGCTGCGTGCTTTGCAGACACAGCACGCCGTCGCCAACTTTATTGCGAGCCATCAGGGCATGGAGCCTGCACGGTTGCAAGCGGAGTTCACGCAGTTCGTAGCCGATCTGAAGGCTGCGCCTTTTCCCAGGGCTGGTTCGATGAGGCAGCCTCGCGACATCAAGACTGGCGGCCGGAATGAGTAAGCTGAACGAGACGGACATTCAGGGATTTGTGCTGCGGGGTTACAATCTGCCCGTCGCGCGGTATCTCTTTCTGCATTTTGAAGATGCGGCACGCGCGCGCAGCCTTATCGGCCGGCTGCTTCCCCATGTGACCACCGGCCAGCGCTGGGACGGCGGAAAACCTCAGAGCACCGTGAACATTGCCTTCACGCAGAAGGGTCTGGCCGCATTTGAGCTGCCCGACGCCACACTGCTCAGTTTTCCAGTCGAGTTCCAGCAGGGCATGAAGAAGCGGGCTGGAATTCTGAATGATACCGGTCTCAATTCCCCGGAACGATGGGATGATCTTTGGCGCGAAGACCGGGTGCAAGCGTGGCTCGGCATCAACGCTCAATCGCCTGCAGCTTTGGATGATCGCTGTGCGAAGATGCTTGAGCTTCTACAGCAGACCGGCGGCGCAAGCGTGCTCGCTTCGCAGGACGCCGCCGCAGTCGTGATCGATGGCAAGCCGACGACGCGCGAACACTTCGGTTTTACCGATGGCTTTGGCAATCCCGACTATCTGGGCGTCGACCGGAGTTCGCAACCCGGTCAGGGCAAGCTGATGCCGGACGGAAGCTGGGCGCCGCTAGCAACCGGGGAGCTGTTGCTGGGCTACGCCGATGAAGCCGGCGAGCTGCCGGTCGCGCCGGTGCCGCATATACTCGCCAATAACGGGACCTTCATGGTCTATCGCAAGCTGCACCAGAACCTCGCAACGTTTCGTGCTTATCTCGATGAGTACTCGGCACAATATGGAGGCGGCAAGGAAAAGCTGGCTGCAAAATTTATCGGCCGCTGGAGAGATGGAACGCCTGTCGAGTTATCTCCGGATAAACCTGATTCATCAATCGCACAGGATCCGAACCGCAGCACGAACATCACCTATGGCGCCGATCCCGAGGGCACACGCTGTCCTATGGGAACGCACATCCGGCGCGTCCATCCGCGTGATGCCTTCGGATTCAATGGCAGGCTGATCAATCGCCGCCGCATTACCCGGCGCGGTCTTCCATACGGACAATTCGTCGCCGAGGGCGAGCCCGCCTCCGACGCAGAGGAGCGCGGCGTTATCTTTATGGCTCTCAATGCCAGCATCTCGCGCCAGTTTGAGTTCGTACAGCAGCAGTGGATCGAATACGGCAACGACGCGCATCTGGGGAACGACAAAGACATACTGATGGGCAACCACGGCGGACGCGGCAAGTTCACAGTGCAGGGAGACACAAGCGCAGCCAACCCGCCTTTCATCTGCAGCAACCTGCCGAATTTCGTCGAGCTGCGAGGCGGAGATTACTTCTTTCTCCCAAGCATTACCGCGCTGGGAATGCTGGCCATGGGTATCGTCGATCCACGCTAAGCCGTCGATGACCCTGCCAATTCCGGGAGCGTCCGGCGAATATCGAATTGTTTGTCAATCTGGCTGGGGTTGCAGGAAGAAGAAGCGCAAAGCTTCATCGGGTCTGCGATATGCCGACCTCGGTATGTCGCCTGAGCCACCAGCACGGATCATCGCCGGCCCACGGGAAGATCGCCCTCACGCATGGCACCTGCTGTGAACCGACGTAATCGTATTCGTTTCTCCCAATTTTCAGCGGGACGGTGATGAACTGGTGGACTGTTACGGAGTCCAAAGCGGTTTTATGGGACAGACGATAGCGATACACGAGCCAGTCTCCCGCATAAAGAGCTGGAAGCGCAATTAACACTCCCATCAGCGTGCGTTCCAGAATCGCCCGTACCATAAATCTGTCAAGCCCCTGGGCATTCTACGTCCTCGGCTAAACGATTGTCGCCATGAAGGTTAGTAGCGCCACCACGATGGAGGAGAATTATGGCGAATTCCGCTATTCTAGATATAGAGGCTTTTGATATAGAGATTGCGCATGGAATCGTTCTGTCAGACGGACACTCTGCAGTAAGCTGTTTAAACTTATATATTTACAGCTAATCTACTGAATCCGAAACGCTTACCAAAACGTTGCCCGCAGACGGTTGATAATAAAACACTTGCACAATCACCCGGGGGGTACCTCGGCGTTAGCCTAGCAAGTGCTCCAGACGGTCCATATCGAAGCCAATCATGACTTCGTCATCGACGACAATCGTTGGCGTGGACTGGCTGTTCAGGTCGATCAGCTCCTGAAGCGCCTTCGGATCGGCCGTTACATCCTTGTATTCAAAGGGAATCTCACGGGAACTGAAGAAATGTTTGGCAGCAAAGCAGGGAGGACATCCAGGCTGACTGTAAAGTATGACACGTTTCTGCGACATACCCATTAGATGTCACACTTTCGGTGCAGGTTTCAATGAATCGCCCTGACCGCTGCCCGCGCCACACGCAGGGCACTGGGCTGGCCGGCCTTCAGATCGCCGGGAAAGGCTTCACCGGTCTTTCCCGCAATGGCCGTCTGCATAAAGTCCATCCACAGCGGTAACGCGGCCTTGGCGCCCGTCTCTTTGTCACCCAGAGATTCGCGGTTGTCATAACCGACCCAGACGCCGCAAGTCGTCGACGGGGAAAAGCCGATAAACCAGGCGTCCGTGAAGTCGCTGGTTGTCCCCGTCTTGCCGCCGAGAGGATGGTTGAGTACCGATGCAGCCGACGCCGTGCCACTGTGCGTCACCTCGCGAAATAGAACCATCATGGTGCGCGCTGTCTTTGCGCTGGTCGCGTCCGTGACCTCGGGTGTGTCTTCCAGCAGGGGAACACCCTCCGCCGTCGTCACCCGGCGGATAAGGCGTGGCGCAATGCGGATGCCGTCGTTAGGGAACGCGGCGTAGGCAGCCATCTGCTCTTCCAGAGTGACCTCGACCGAACCGAGCGCGACCGGAAGAAAGGCCGGGATGTTCGACGTGATGCCGAATCGGTGCGCTACATCGATCACCTTGCGAATGCCGACATGGTCGGCCAGCTTGAGCGCGGGAATGTTCCGCGAATCGGCAAAGGCCTTGAGAAGCGTGATGTTTCCGAGATAGTTGCCCTCGTAATTGTGCGGCGTATAGCTGCCGAATGAAATTGGTGCATCGAGGATCTTCTCCTCTGGTGTTGCGCCCTCTTCGATCGCCGCCGTGTACACATAGGGCTTGAAGGATGATCCGGTCTGCCGCTCGGCCTGCGTTGCCCGGTTGAACTGCGACAGATTGAAATCGCGTCCGCCGACCATGGCCAGTACGTCGCCTGTGGCATTGTCCATCGCCATCAGCGATCCCTGCGCGCCTGAATCCTCTTCGAGCGTGCCGCGCAGCAGATTGCCATCTTTCTCCCGGAGGTGGACATACACAATGTCGCCTTCCTTCAGGAAGCCTTCAGCCGTCTTGAATCCTGTCCACGTCCAATCTTCAGGCGTGAGGACCAATTGCTGGTCGCCGACGCGTGCAGTGACCTGGTAGGGTAGAACGCCCATCACCAGCGCATGCACGTATGCGCCCGACTCCGCAGGCACCACCCAATCGGGATGCTTGAATCCCTCCATGCCCACGCCACCGGCAATCACGTTCAACAGACGTCCCCGCCACCCATGCCGCCGCTCGTATGCAGCCAACCCATCCAATACCACACGATTCGCTGTCTGCTGCAGATCGAGATCGAGCGTGGTATAAACCTTCAGCCCCGCCTGGTGCACCTGTTCGGACCCGAACTTCCGCTCCAGCTCCCGCCGTACCTCTTCCACAAACCATGGAGCAACGCTGTTTGGCGGGGTCTGGATACGCAGCCCCAGAGGCGCGGAACGGGCCACATTTGCCTGCGCCGCCGTGATGACACCATCTTCCAGCATGGCGTTGATGACCATGTTGCGACGACGGAAGGCCTTGTCCGGATTGAGAATCGGGGAATACTCCGACGGCCCCTTGGGCAGTCCGGCCAGAAGCGCAGCCTCCGGCAGCGTCAGATCCCGGGCACGCTTGCTGAAATAGAACTGCGAGCCAGCTTCAAATCCATACACCCCATGCCCCAGGTAAATCTGGTTCGCATACAACGCAAATATCTGCTGTTTGGTAAATTTGCGCTCGATCTGAATGGAGAGCAGCACTTCCTGCAACTTGCGCCCAAAGGTCCGTTCGCTTGAGAGGAAGAGGTTGCGCGCGAGTTGCATGGTTAGCGTGGATGCTCCCTGTGCGCGGTTCTTTGAGGTGAGGTCGTGATATGCCGCCTCTAACACGCGGAAGAAATTAACACCCCAGTGGCTCTCGAAATTCTTGTCTTCAATCGAAATGACTGCTTCGCGCAGAAGCGGCGAGAGATCGTTGTAATTGACAATGATGCGGCGCTCGAGCGCGAAGGAGCCGAAGATGCGCCCATGCGTGTCATAAAGATCGGTTGTCGTATTGGGACGGTACCGCATCAGGTCATCAATCTGGGGAAGATTGACAGAGTAGACAAGCATCAGCCCGCTCATGGAGCCGACGGTCACGGCCAGAAGGAGCAAAACCGCCAGCGCGACGCCGCCAGCTACTTTGCGTCGTCCCGCGCCAGGGCGAAAGCCGCCATTGCCTACTTGAGCGCGTTCATTCAACAGTGTGTCCAGATAGTAGGACCCGCAGGCCGCAGGTGCTTCAGGCGTTCTTTTGTTTCAACAGGTCCAATGCCTTATTGAGCTGCTCGTCTGTATGCGTCTCCGGCTTCTGCACATTCTGCGTCTCAGGGCCCTCGGCTTCTGCCAGTTCCTGATCGACGCTAGGCGCGACGATCACGTTCGGCGTGACAGCTTCGTCCTGAATTTTCTTACCCGAAGGTGACTGATATTTTGCGACAGAGAGAATCAGAGCCGAACCGTCCGGGAGCTCAATGGTCTTCTGTACCGTGCCTGAACCAAAAGTGCGGTCGCCGACGACGTCACCACGTTTACTGTCCAGGATTGCTGCAGCTACCAGCTCCCCTGGACCTGCCGTTCCGTGATTGACGAGAACTGCGAGTGGCGCAGACGTGATGAACTTGCCTGGCTCGGCAGCAAAGGTTTGCTTCGGCACCTTCTGGCCTTCCAGTGTGGCAATTGTGCCGGTTTGCAGAAAGGCGTTAGCCAACCGTACAGCCTGTGCTTCATCGCCCTGCGCTACATCGCGCAGGTCGAGCAGAATTTTCTTATTGTTGTTTTTCTGCATGCCATGCAGGCGGTTTTCGATATCGTTGACTCGTTCTTTCGTGAGGACAATTGGCTTCAGATAAAGGATGCTGGAATTTTCGTATTCCTGCTCGCCCATTGCAGGTGCAGCGATTATGGCGCGCGTCACTGTGATCTTGTCTGGCTCGGATTTGCCGCGGTTCGGCCGTACTAGAGAGAAGGTCACGTCCGTTCCCGGCTTACCTTCCAGCATTAAACGAATCATCGCCAGCGACATTTCGCGCGTGGACTGTCCGGCAATGGACTCAATGATATCTCCATTCTGAATCTGTTCACGCTCGGCAGGGCTTCCGGGCATCACGGAAACGACAGTCGCATAACCAAATCGCTTTGAGACGTTGAGTCCAATTTGTGCCGATCCTTCATTTTCATGAGCTTTGTAGGCTGTATATTCTGCCGGGCTCAGATAGCTGGAATCAGAATCCAGGGATTCCAGCAGTCCGTGCAATGCACCGTTCGTCACATTGCCAATGCTGGGCTCGACGACATAGTCGCTCTGAATCTTGTGCAGAACTTCTTCGTATACGCCCATCTGGCGATAAGCGCCATCGCTCTGCGTCCCGGCACGTACACCGCTCAGTCCAAATCCACCGAGGAAGACAACAATGACAAGCAATACGGAAATTGCAAGGATAGCGCGCTTAAAACCCTTAGACATGGCAAGACTCGGCAGCAGGAGCTGATAATAGAATCATACTCCAGCCGGAGGCCTGGTGCTTGTTTTCCGGTAGCTGGTGGCGGCGGGTAGAATCGAACTACCGACCTACGGGTTATGAGTCCGTCGCTCTAACCATCTGAGCTACGCCGCCGGTTTTTCAGGTGGGAAACCGCTGAAGTACAACCATATCCATGATACGAACGATACGGCGCCTGGTCAAACCGGCCCCTTGCAGCCCAAATTAATTTTTCACAGTAACTATACACCGTATATCTTTTACTATACAGTGTATATCCATGAAGGAAGCAACAACCGCGGAGCGTATCGCTGAAGAAGCGCTCAGGATTCTCGAGAAGGATGGCGAGGATGCCGTCAGTATGCGGCGGGTGGCCCACGCGGTCGGCATCACACCCATGGCTATTTATCACCACTTTCCGAATCGAGAAGCACTGCTGAACTTCATTACCGATCGGGAATTTGCGAAGTTTCTCAACTATATTCAGGCTCGGCCCATGCGCGGATCGATGGAAACCCGGCTGCTCAACTACATGGACGCATACATCGACTACGCTTTCGACCGTCCGCGCATCTTCGATTATGTTTTCTCGCAGCCCAGGCCGAACGCGCGCCGCTATCCGGATGATTTTCGGGCCCGCCGCTCTCCGACTCTTACACCCCTGGCCGATGCTGTAGCGCATGCCATGGATATTGGCTATCTGAAGCGCGATGACATCTGGGAGGTGGCGATGGAAATCTGGGCACACAACCACGGCTACGTTACCTTGTACCGCGCAGGCCGCTTCCATCTTCCACAGGATGAATTCCGCGTGCTCGTCCGCCGTTCACTTAGGAGAATGCTTCATGGTCTCAAAGTTGAGTAACACTACTCTTGTTGTCCTTTGCCTCACGCTTTCGGCAGCGCTGTTTTTCTTTGGAACGGGCCTTTCACCGGCATGGCTGCTGACTTGGCTGGCTCCCATTCCCGTGCTTTGGCTGGCTCCGCGACTTCCCGCTTCGTCGGCATTTTTTGTGGCCGCGGCTGCGTTTGCACTGGGCAGCTTCAACGAATGGTATTACCTGGCAATCGTGGTTACACTGTGGGTTTCCGTGCTCAACACTATTGGACCGGCGTGTATTTTCGGCGGGGCAGTGCTGCTTTTTCGCAGCCGAATACTCAAAGGACATCTATGGCAGGCTGCTTTGATTGTGCCGGCGTTCTGGGTTGCCTATGAATATGCATCGTCCATTGTGTCTATCCACGGTACGATCGGCAATCTTGGCTACTCGCAGATGAACTATCTGCCGATCCTGCAGATCGCGGCAGTTACTGGCATCTGGGGTATCAGCTTCTCGATCTTTCTCTTTGCGGTGACGGTCGCCGCGCTGCTCAGCGCAGGGCCGCCTAAACAGAAGCGGATCGCAGCGATGGTATCTGCGGTATTTTTTGCCAGTGTCTTTGGATATGGCTTCTGGCGATTGGCAACGACGCCGAAAGACTCGCCTACTGTCAAGGTCGGCTTGATTGCATCGGACGATTCAGACATGTTGGTGGCGTCTACGCCGGACCAGGCGCAATACGTCTTCCAGTCCTTCGGCAGGCAGATGCAAGCTCTTTCTTCGCAGGGTGTTCAGGTTTTCGTTCTGCCGGAGCATAGCGGCCCTATCACGGACGCCTCGGAAGCCGCAGCCGATGCAACTTTAGGACAATTGGCGAAACAGACGCACGCCTTCATCGCTGTCGGAGTGGATCGCATCATGCCAAAGGTTGCATGGAACCAGGAACGCCTCTATGCGCCTGACGGTACACTGCTCGCGACCTACAATAAGCACCATCTATTGCCGCACTGGGAAGATCGATTCACTCCGGCTACAGCACGCTCCACGGTCTCAGAGCCTTCGGGAGCCTGGGGGCTTGAGATTTGCAAAGATATGGACTTCCCGCGACTCAGTCGTCAATACTCGCAGGATGGGGTCGGCCTGATGCTTGTGCCGGCATGGGACTTTTTCGTCGATGGATGGTCGCATGGCAGCATGGCTATCATGCGAGGAGTCGAAGGCGGATTCAGCGTCGCCCGCTCCGCTAAGAAGAGCATTCTTTACGCAACAGACGATCGCGGGCGCGTCCTCGCAAAGCAAGGGACGGACTTTGTTCCATTTGCCACTGTGATTGCTACAGTTCCCGTTCGCCACGATAAGACGCTTTATTCGAGATTCGGCGACTGGTTCGCGTGGGTGAATATTGCATTGCTCATTGCACTGGTCGGAATGCCACTGATCGCTCGTGAGTGATTACACTAACGATCAGGAGCATTCCATTGCGCATTCTCGGTGTCATTCCAGCTCGGCTCGCATCTACACGCCTGCCCCGTAAAGTTCTTCGAGAAATAGCCGGCGAGCCGATGCTGGCCTGGGTTTATCGTGCCGCGCGCGCCTGTACACAGCTGGATGAGGTGCTCATCGCGACGGATTCTACAGAGATCATGGAGTTTGCAAATTCGCGCAGCTTTCCCGCAGTCTTTACTCCGGAAGACTGCGCGAGCGGCTCAGACCGTGTCTATGCCGTTGCGCAATCGATCGTGGCTGATATTTATGTCAACATTCAGGGTGATGAGCCGCTACTTCGTCCGGAGCATCTGGACACATTGCTCGAGCCGATGGCGCGGCCAGAAGTCGAAGTTGCCACGCTTTCAACTCCGTGCGCTCCCGATCAAATAACCAACCCGAATGCCGTGAAGGTGGTCACGGCTGCGAACGGGCGCGCGCTCTATTTTTCCCGCGCCACCATTCCGTATAACCGCGATGGCCTTGGCGGTGTTTCCTATCATAAGCATCTTGGTTTTTACGCCTACCGTAAATCGACGCTCGACCGGTTTCCAAAACTTCCGCCAAGCGGACTGGAAGCCGTTGAAAAGCTGGAACAGCTGCGTTTCCTCGAAAACGGGATCGATGTATATGTAACGTCGACGCCATTCGACACCATTGGCGTGGATACGGAAGAGGACCTGATGGCCGCCGAGCAGCGATTACAGAAGCGATGAGTTAGCACTGATTCCGCAGGGTTCATTCTGAGCGAAGAAAGCTTAATCCCCCCGTCGGGATTCTGAGACCGACTTCTGGTGGATTGCGATCAGGCAATCTAATGCGGTAAAGGATAGCGGGCAATGATATTTGGTGAGTAAGAGAGCAACCTGGCGGTCGCGCAGTACCACTTAGCAACCATGGTTGGACAGTTGGCCGATACTTTATCGACGGTAGTCTGATTTCAGTTGAACATTTTGAGCACAGCATCTACAAAGGCTTGTATGCCTAAACGCAAGTCTCCGGTTAAGGAAGGGAAGAAGAGTGAGTTCCTGCCGGGAACGCCTATTAGTCTGAAAGTATTGGGAGATTATCTCGATCTCTCTCCCGCCACCATATCTTTGGTGTTAAACAATGCGCCGGGCGTGCGATCGATTCCGCAGGAGACGCGGGACCGTGTACTGGCTGCAGCGAAGAAGTTCGACTATCGGCCAAGCTTCTATGCGCGTTCGCTGCGGAGAAAACAGTCGTTCTCAGTTGGAGTGCTGGTGCCGGAGCTGAGCGATGGCTACTCGGTGCTGGTGATGGACGGCATCGAAGAGGTGCTATTGGAAGAAGGTTACTTCTATCTAACGGCAAGTCATCGTCGTAAGGCAGATTTGATTGAAGAGTATCCCCGGCTGCTGATGGACCGCTCCGTTGAGGGATTCATCGCAATCGATACGGCGTTACAGCATAGCCTTCCGTTGCCCGTGATTGCCGTAGCCGGCCACAAAAAGATTGAAGGGGTGACGAGCATTACGCTCGATCATCGACGGGCGGCTGAATTGGCTCTGCATCATCTATACCAGCTTGGACATCGACAGATCGCCTTCATGCGCGGGCAGACATTCAGCTCGGATTCGGAAGATCGTTGGAAGAGCCTTATGGCTGTAGCAAAGAAGCTGGAGCTTGAGGTGCATCCCGAACTGGTGGTGCAGTTGGAAGTGAACCTTTCCTCGCCGGAACTTGGGTATCCGGTCGTACAACAGCTGCTGGCGCACAATCGTCCTTTCACGGCTTTAATTTCATTTAACGATGTGGCCGCGATTGGTGCGATTCGAGCATTTCGCGATCATGGCTTGTCTGTGCCGGATGACGTATCGATTGTGGGATTCGATGATATTCAGGGAGCCGCATACCACAACCCCAGCCTGACCACTATTCGGCAACCACTGCACACCATGGGCACGCATGCCGCACGCATTTTGTTGCAAAGGATCCAGGGCAACAAGAGTTATCCCGAGCAGGTTGCCATTGTTCCGGAGTTGATTATTCGCGAGTCGACCGCTCCCCCCAATCTTAAGCGGATGCTGCGGAAACGCTAGCGAAGACTCTCCAAACGCGCATCGCTCCTATGGCCAAGTGGCATGCAACCGTTCAAAGCGAAATGGCCGTGAGCAGGTTTATACTCATGTGGCTGATCTCTTTTCAGGCCAGAAAGTAGGACAAGAAGAGTGAACTTTTTCGGGTGTCGTATGCTGAAACACTTCGCTTTGTCGGCAGCAGGTCTCCTTCTCATCTCGTTGGCGAGCTTTGGTCAATCTGCTGCACCAAAGATGCTGCGCCCCGAGGAAGCCGCCAAAGTGCTGCCGGATGCAGTGTTCTTCCGTGGACAGTCGGCCACAGTGCAGGCGCGGAACTCGGCCGGCATCCATTTCCCGGACGATATGTATGTGCTGGCCATGCTGGTCGACAATTCTGGTTACTCAAGCGGGATTCAGCAAAGGTATCAGGCTTATTTCATCACCGAAGTTCCACTCGACTTTCATGGCAAGATCCTGAAACCGGGAGCCTATGGCGTGGGCATGGTGAATGATGAGTTTATTGTGATGGACATTGCCGCGCATGACCTGTTGACTGCTCCGATAACGTCTGACCCAGTCCTAAGGCGGCCGACTCCGCTACAACTCAATCCGGATGGCGATCACTATCGTCTCTATTTGGGGCGAAACTATGTGTTGTTTGCTCCAGCAAAATAGCAACCAAGAATGAGCTTTTTCTCAGTATGAAAAACCCTATTACACTCGAAATCTGTCTTGAATCTGTCGACTCGGTCATTGCGTCTGATCGCGGCGGCGCACAGCGCGTAGAGCTTTGCGCAAATCTGCTGGAAGGTGGAACCACTCCCAGCGCGGGGACGATCCAAACCGCACGTGAGAACGCGAAGATCGCTATCAATGTGATGATCCGTCCGCGCGGTGGAGATTTTCTCTACACAGATGCGGAGTTTGCATCGATGCAGCACGATATTCGCACGGCGAAAGAGTTGGGCGCGGATGGCATTGTGCTGGGCCTGCTGCGACCGGATGGAACGGTTGACGTTGAGCGTACGCGGCAGCTTGTGGAACTGGCAAAACCGCTGCCGGTTACGTTTCATCGTGCCATCGATGTTTCACGCGATCTGCTGGAGGCATTGGAAGACGTAATCTCCGCTGGCGCTGCGTGTGTGCTGACATCCGGCGGCCAGCCATCCGTGGTGGATGGTGCCGCGATGGTGGCCAGGATGGTTGAAGCGGCCAGGGGACGCATTATCGTGATGCCGGGAAGCGGTATTCGACCGGACAACGTACTGTCGATTCTGAAGATGACGGGCGCACGTGAAGTACATATGGCGCTCGAAGAAGAAACACAGAGTGGCATGCAATTTCGTAAGGCAGAGATCCCTATGGGCGGCGTGGATGGGCGAGAGTATGTGCGCTTTATTACTCCTGAAGATGCGGTGCGGAATGTGGTTGAAATTTTGAACCGCTGACATCAGGAGGCGGGGAGGACAATGCCGCAGCATTCGCCGAAACCGATGCGCGCGTGGCCTTCCCGCTCGCAGTAGCCGCGGAGGATAATCTCGTCCCAATCTGCGAGAAATTTGCGGAGTTCACCGGTAGGAAGTTGAATAGGGTCTGCGCCACGCCGCGCCATTTCTAAGAGACTGCCAACAGAATCTTTCGTGGGTCCGGATATCGTTCCGGTTCCCAGTAGATCCCCGGATTGCAGGTTGCAGCCGTTGCTTGCATGGTGCGTGAGCATTTGTACCAACGTCCAGTACAAATCACGCGCATTACCTTTGCTGAGCCGGATGGGCGATTGTTTTATCTCGCGCATGCGTTGCGACGAAAACCAGACTTCGAGCGTGAGATCGAGGCCGCCCTGCCTATGATCGGTTTCAGAACTCAAATAGGGCAGCGGCTTCGGATCATCTGGATCGCGCTCGAAGGCAGCCGTGCGAAATGGCTCAAGAGCCTGCATCGTTACGATCCACGGAGAGACCGTCGTAGCAAAGTTCTTGGCGAGAAATGGGCCGAGGGGCTGATATTCCCATGCCTGAATGTCACGCGCAGACCAGTCGTTCAGCAGGCACAAGCCAAAGATATGTTTCTCTGCCGTATCGATGGGGATAGTTTTGCCACGCGAATTTCCCACGCCTACGAAGAATCCGACTTCCAGCTCGTAGTCGAGTGAGCGGCTGGCGCCGAAGACCGGGCGATCGGCATCTGCAGCTTTTGTCTGGCCGTTCGGCCGCTTTATTTCCGTGCCACTTACGACGATCGAAGATGCTCGGCCGTGATAGCCGATGGGAACATACTTGTAATTCGGCAGCAGAGGATTATCGGGACGAAACAACTTGCCGACGTTGGTTGCGTGATAAATGGATGCATAGAAGTCGGTGTAGTCGCCGATGACGGCGGGAAGATGCATCGTGACGTCTGATGCTGGATAAAGAAGGTTCTCCACCTTACCGCGAGTTTCTGTCTGTGTATCGATGCGGAGGATCTCGATGAGTCGCGTGCGTAATGCGGACCAAGCTTTGCTCCCTAAAGACATGAGGTGATTGAGCGCGGAAGCAGAGCATGCCTGCAGGATCGCAGAACTTACAGGATCGAGGATTCCCTGTTCAGAGCAGGCGCGCAGATCCAATACATAATTGCCGATCGCTACACCTATGCGCGGATCGAGACTGTTGGTGGAAAAAACTCCGAATGGCAGGTTCTGAATGGGAAAGTCTGTGATGCCGTCATTGGCTGATTCGATCCAGCTTGTCTGCATCGTTATAGCCAACCCAACGCCTTCAGATCGCCGATGGGTTCTGTGAAAGAGCAGGAGCCGAAGCTAATGGCGAAGTTTTTGCGTGTTTCTGCAATCTGTTTCGACGAAAGACGATGCGTGCGCCATGTCAGCGTGTTCTTGTTCCACTGAAATGCGGCAGAGTTTTGCTCATTAAGCGCATCCGTCACTTCTCCTGCTGCTGCTCCTCGATACGCAATCGTAGCGGCTACAAATAGATTAATAAAGCCATGCATGATCGCAGAGGTGCTGTCCGGCTCATACGTCAGCTTTTGCATCGCTCGGAGTGGATGATGCAGCCCGGCTGTTGCTTTGAAGGCGACCTTTGTTTTTGCGGCCTCAACGAGAAAGTGTGCCAGTTGTTCACCGCTGGGAATGGCTTCAGCGGTGATACCTCCTGTGCGAATTTTTGCGCGGGCATCAAATTTCTTCAAGATGGGCAGGATCTGCTCGCTCTGTTCAGGATCGAATTCAATATAGGCAAGCATGTCGGATGGTATGGATGCGAGCAGATGCTCCGCGTCTCTCGCATCGGAGGCTTTCCATTCAATGGCATCGAGAAAGGCAACGCCTTCACTGAATTCCGAAATCTTGCTCGCGTCTTCCCTTACATCCCCATTGCTGAGAATGCTCAACAGCCATGGAGTCATTCGCTCGTCACAGCATGCCTCATTAAAAGCCGATGTGAATTCAACGAGTCTTTGTGCGGGAAGAACAAATCGGCCAAGTGCCCAAGCTTCATCATTTTCCCGATATTCGGAATAGTTCCGGACTGCCGTCTTCATGTCGAGAGCCGCTGGCGGAAAAAGGCCGGCATAGTCAATCGATCCCTCAATCAGCGTGTGAATGGCTGTCATTCTTTTGTTCCTGCTTCGGATTTGAAGTGCTTCTTCAAACCTTGCCAGCATTCATAGTATTCGTGCTGCAGAATTTTAGTTTCGAGCGCGAATTTTGTAGGACGGACGGCGAGTTGTGTCTCAAACATGAAAGCAAGCGTGTTGCCAAGATACTGGGGCTTCAATTCGGCAGTCGTTGCATGCTCGAAGGTTTCTGCATCGGGACCATGACCGGCCATGCAGTTATGCAGACTGGCCCCACCGGGCACAAACCCTTCCGCCTTCGCGTCGTACTGCCCGAAGACCAGGCCCATGAATTCGTTCATCATGTTGCGATGGAACCACGGCGGACGGAAGGTGTGCTCAGCGACGATCCAGCGCGGCGGAAAGATGGCAAAGTCGACATTCGATGTGCCTGCGATAGTGCTGGGTGCTGTAAGAACTGTGTAGATCGATGGATCTGGGTGATCGAAGGAGACACTGTTGATGCAGTTGAAGTTCTTCAGGTCGTATTTATAGGGAGCATAGTTGCCGTGCCATCCCACGACGTCAAGCGGGGAATGATCAATCTCGGCCGACCATAGATTGCCGAGAAATTTACTGATGATCTCAAAGCTGCCTTCCCGGTCTTCATATGCAGCGGCGGGATAGAGAAAATCGCGCGCATTCGCCAGCCCATTCGCACCAATGGGGCCAAGGTCCGGCAGACGGAAAGGCTGGCCGTAATTTTCGCAGATATATCCGCGTGCTGACTCTTCTTCAAGAACAACGCGGAACTTCAGTCCACGCGGCAATACGCAGATTTCACCCGGAGCGACACCGAGGATGCCCAATTCGGTATGGATTCGCAGCGCGCCTTGCTGCGGCACGATCAGCAATTCACCATCAGCGTTATAGAAAAAACGATCTTTCATCGATTTATTGACGGCATAGATGTGAATACCCACCCCAGACTGCATGGCTGGGTCACCATTGCCGCCGAGGGTAATGATGCCTTCAACAAAGTCTGTCTGCGCAGATGGAATGGGGACCGGGTCCCATCGCAATTGATTCGGCGGCGTGGGAACTTCAGTAAACGGGCCGCTGCGGATGAGGCGCGATGCGAACTCCGCATACGGCTTGTGCGTGACGGATGGCCGGATGCGATATGTCCAGGTGCGACGATTAACGTGACGCGGAGAAGTGAAGGATGTTCCGCTGAACTGCTCGGTGTAGAGGCCCAGCGGGTGCTTCTGCGGAGCGTTCTGTCCTTGAGGCAATGCGCCTGGAACCGCTTCTGTGGAGAACTCATTGGCGAATCCGGACTGGTATTGGAGTGCTGAAGGCGGCATGGTATCTCCCTGAAGCTTTGGCGCCAAAACTCTATAAGCTACCCGGTGAGGCACTGCTTTGGCAAACGCTGCAAATTTCTACTCGATGACGAAGAGTCCGGGCAACACCTCACCTGCCTTGCCGAGAATGATCTCAGTGAATGCGGCTGCGTTCAGAGGACGTTCCGGCCCAATATAGACGGTTCGGATTTTCTGGGTAGTCGGCAGATTACGTTGATTGGCCCAGTGTACAAAGCTTGCCGCGGGGTGCACATTCCCCGAGGTTCCGATAACAATCAATAAATCGCAGCGATCAATTTCGCGCATGATGCGGTCCATGGCAAGAGGGTATTCGCCGAACCAGACGATGTCAGGCCGAATCCTGGCGCCACACGCACATATGGGAATTTGATCTGCTGTATCGTAGGTATCTTTGTCGACGTAAGGCGGCGCCGCTCCGCAATTCGACTCGCAGCGCGAGGAAAAAAGTTCACCGTGCATATGGACGAGATTGCGCGATCCGGCGCGCTCATGCAGGTCGTCGACATTCTGCGTACAGAGAAAAAATCTCTCTCCGAGTTGCGACTCTAGAGCGGCCAGAGCCTCGTGGGCTGAGTTTGGCTTGCAGCGCTGCGCGTCGCGGCGGCGCATGGAATAGAACTTCCACACGCGCTCCGGATTGTCTTCCCAAGCCTCGGGCGTTGCAACTTCTTCGACACGATAGCCATTCCACAAACCGTCGCTGTCGCGGAAGGTGGGGATACCACTCTCCGCGCTGATGCCTGCGCCAGTGAGAACGAAGACGCGATCGTTCGAACGGATGGAAATCGTATTGCTCACGATTCAAGCGTAGCGGAAGAGCATCATGAAACCAAAATCCATGTGGCTTTGCTGATGGCAGTGGAAGAGAGTCATGCCGGGATTCGATGCGATGAAGTCCACTTCGGCTGTGCTTTTTGCTTTCACAACCAGGACATCTTTCATCAGACCACTTATGGCAACTCCGTCGAGGTTGGTGACTTCAAAGGTGTGGCGATGCAAGTGGACGGGATGGTCATCGGTGCTCTCATTCCGCATGACGAGACGATGACGCTTACCCTGTTGCAGAGCGATCGTATCGGTCTTCGGAAAAGATTTGCCGTTGATCATCCAGTGATCGAAGTCACCATGCCCGGTAAATTTCGAGCGAAAGACGAGAGGGATGCGTACATCCGGCTCGGTGGATTTACCTGGGCGCGCAAATTGTGAGTAGTCCCATTGCGATTCAGGCGGAGCGACCCATCGTGGCTCGCCTTGTTGCCCTGAGTATTCAATGACAATACCCATGCCCGCTTTGCGAAAGTCGTCACGCGTCTCGCCAAGAATCCAGACGCCGGGCCGCTTCATCTCAACTGTCACGTCAATCCGCTCGGCAGGAGCAAGTCGTATCGCTTTGACACTTTCCTGGATGGGAACCGGATTGCCGTCCATCGCGATGACCTGCATGGCATGCCCGGAACAGGCCAGCCAGTGCATTAATGTCGCGCTCGCATTGAGGACGTGAAACAAAACACGCTGCCCCTCTTTTACGCGGATCGGTTCATCGCTTCCAAGCATTTTGCCATTGATGGTGGCGTAGTCGTAGCTCACGTCCATAGAGGCGTCGCCACCACCACCCATATAGCCATTCCAATCGTGCAGAGTGAGAAAGATCTCCTGGTCGTAGCTGCCTGCATCTTCTTTTGGCTCGATATAAAAGCAGCCGAACTGACCCGTATACGCGGCCTTCTTGAGATTGTGTCCAGCATAGGTGTGCGTGTGATACCAGCGGAAGCCTGCAGGGTTCGGCGTGAAGCTGTATCGCTGCCGCCCCCGTGATGGAATCATCGGCGAACCTTCTTCCATCGCACCGTCCGTATTCGACGGAATCCAAAGACCGTGCCAGTGCACGATTTCGGGATCGTTGGTTTGATTCAGCACATCGATCGTAATCGGTTTGCCTAGCGGCCAGCGGATCAACGGTCCGGGAACCAATCCGTTGTAGGCAATGGTGTGGATCGTTTTGCCGGGAGCAATTTCCAATTCCAGCGGAGCTATCGTGAGCGACACATCCGGGGGAGGCTCTTGCGCAAATGCTTCGGCCGGCGAACGCAGCATAGATGCTGTTGCGAGGGCACTGCATCCAGCAAGGAAATCACGGCGGTTCATGACGCACTCCTCATTGCGTACTCAGGGAACTCCCGTGTTCGTGGTGGCCTGACCAGTCAAAGCGACGGCCGATGATTGCCTTCAAGATGAGGTGATCCGTGCTCGCCGTAGGGCCGATCCCGACACCGAAATTGATCTCCCAGTTTGGTGAAACATTCAGATCGATGGCGGGAAAGAATTGTTGCTGCTGATCGTGAAAGCTGTAGAAATCGCCGAGGCGGCCGAAGGATGCGTAATACTCAAGCCCACCGGTAATCACCTTAGTGAAGTCGTAACTGATTTTCGCATTCGGTGAAAACTCTACGCCGTGCGAAACGCTTTCTCCGTGAAATGAGCGTTCAAACGCCGGGTTCAGGGCGAAATACCAGCGGCCAATCTGCTTATCGACGATGGGGCGAATTTCCCAAGTCCAGGTATCGGTGGAAAAATCGCGCCGTTGATAGCCAATCTCAGTAGATAGGCTCACGCCAACAGGCCAGTGCCAGCTATCAGGTACGCGCACGCGGGGACGGATATGGTCGCCTACCCACTGAACACCTTGTCCACTGCGCGAACTGGTGAAGATGTAGAATCCTACCTCAGACCAACTGGTCAGTCCCTGCGTGATCTCAACCGTTTCGTGAAGCGCATGATTGGTTGGATATGTACCATCGGTGGTGTATTGCGAACCTGGCAGTGGTTTCGATCCGTCAACGGTGAAGTTGCTGTGGAGTTCCAGCATGGTTGTCTTGGGCGCGACAGTCTCTGCGCCATATACCTGGATTTCGTAATTATCCTGCGCAGCCAGTGGTTTGACGGTCAAGAATAGGCAAAACACTAAGAAATTAGCACTGACGACAGCGGACATTCCTGGCTTTCGTCGTATCCACAAGAGAGTTTTCTTTGGCAAGCAATTCTCCCGATAGATATTGATGACAGAATACAGCCAATCGAATCAAATTCGTCTCCTATCGCAGCCATAACTAAAATCGAATGGATAGGATGTTCCGTGTCAATTTTGTGACTATGCTTGAAGAGTGCTACCTTGCGGCGATCAGCAGCTTGTACAAATCGTGGATGCAGCGCTTGCCGATGCGGCTCGCCGCAGTGGCTCATGGCTTGTCTGCCATCCAGGATGCACACAATGCTGCGTTGGTGCGTTTGCCATCAGCCAACTCGATGTTGAACGCCTGCGCTCAGGATTCCAGACTCTTGAGCAATCCGATCCAGAACGGGCAGCGCGAGTGCTCGAACGTGTGCAACTCTCCATTGCGCGGATCGCAGCTGATTTTCCGGGTGATACGCAGACTGGAATTCTCGATGACTCGCCGGAAGCAGAGGAGCGATTCGCGGAGTTTGCCAACGATGAACCTTGTCCCGTTCTCGATCCAGAAACAGGCATGTGCGACCTATATGCTGCGCGACCTATGACTTGCCGCGTGTTCGGTCCTCCTGTGCGGTCAGAAGAGGGTCTGGGAGTGTGCGAGCTTTGTTATCACGGCGCCAGCGAGGAAGAGATTGCAGCGTGTGAGATGCACCTGGGCACAGAAGGATTGGAGGAAGAGCTTACGTCGCAAGTAGAGACGGCGTCTCAACGCCACGGCAGTACGATTGTCGCTTTTGCGTTTCGGCGTTAGGTCCTCCTGCTACAGTCATACCAATGCTTTCCATTTTTCTCCTCAGGAGATGTTGCTTGTTTTCTTCCCTGCGTAGATTTCTAATCGCCTCGTCCGCCACGTTAACATTCCTTTTTGTCTTTACCGGTTGCAATACGGTGCAGACAACCATGCCGCCTGCCCCGCTGCATACCATCGGATTCATGACCGATTTTGATGTGCGCGATGACGCAATCGGTATCTGCAAGGCGGTCATGGATGGCATCGCTCCCGGCGTACGCGTGATCGATATTACGCATCAGGTAACACCATTCGATATCGCGGAAGGCGCACGGTTTCTTGCGGGATCTGCGCCCTATTTTCAGAAGGACGCGATCTTTGTCGTCGTCATTGACCCCACCGTTGGCAGCTCGCGCAAAGCAATTATTGCGAAATCGAGAGTTGGCCAGTATTTTGTCCTTCCCGATAATGGGTTGTTGACCCTGGTTCGGGACCGCGATGGTATTGAGGCTGCGCACGAGATTACGAATCCGCAATGGATGATTGGCGCCAAGCTTTCTTCTACTTTCCATGGGCGCGACATCTTTTCACCAGCAGGCGCTCACCTGGCACGCGGCGACGACTGGACGCAGGCAGGTCCGGAGCTTGATGTTTCGAAGCTGGTAAGGCTGGATATCCACTCGGCGACTATCGACGACTCGGGATTGCATGGGCAGGTTATTGGAACCGACGGCCCTTTTGGGAACCTGGTACTGAACGTACCGGCGGATACCTTTGCCAAGCTCGGCTATCAGGTCGGCGATACGGTTCCGGTAACACTGAATGGGCACAAATACCAATTCCCGTTTGAGAAGACGTTCAGCGATGTACCAGTTGGTAAACCACTCTTCTACATCGATTCACGCGGACGGTTGAGTCTCGGCATCAATCAGCGCAATTTTTCAGCGGTCTATAAAGTAACACCCCCCGCCGATCTGTCTATCCCTAAAAAGCAGTAGCCGTCATGGGTGAAAGTCCCGATCTATAAATACTCTCGGAATACTCTCACCACGAACCTCTGCCCACAGTGATATATAGGTAAGTCATATTTTTATGCGGCGCAGAACACATATAGTGCTGGCTCTGTTTTTGGCAATTGTGCTCGCGGCCGTTTTTGGGGGAAGGTCTTTTGCTGCGCCAGCCGCGGAGAACAAGGACAACCTTGACGCTGCCTGCGCGAAGTGCCATCAACAGATTTATGACAGTTATGAACGCACCCCGATGGCGCGGGCCAGCGGTGCCGCAGTCGATGGTTTGATACCCGGCGACTTTACGCATGCGGCTTCTGGGATTCACTACCGCCTGTTTTTGAGGGACGGGCGAGCATGGCTCTCCTACCAGCGGGCGAGTCCCGACCCGACGCGATCGCTCGATGGGCAACAGGAGCTGCTCTACTATCTTGGTTCAGGAAGACGTGGCCGTACCTATCTCTTTCAGCAAGAAGGTTTCTGGTTTGAGATTCCAGTCAACTGGTATGCGAAAAAACAGATGTGGGACATGGCGCCGAACTACCTACACGCTATCGAAATGCCGTTGACGCTGCCGGTCGATCCGGGCTGCCTGCATTGCCATGCCAGCGACGTGCAGCCGTCCCTGCCTGGAGGCAGAAACCATTTTGCGAGCTCGCCATTTATGCATGGAGGGATCGCTTGCCAGAGCTGCCATGGGGATGCCTCGGCGCATCTCGCGCAGAATGGTAATGGCCCGATCATGAACCCTGACAATCTGGAAGCGGTTCGCCGCGATTCAATTTGTCTTCAGTGTCATCTGGAAGGGGAATCGGCCATTGCACGGCTGGGACACAGCCTGACCTCGTATCGCCCAGGCGATAACCTCTTCGATCACGTTACTTATTTTGTTCACAAGAATGAGACTGGCCCTGCGGGCCGTGCCACCAGCCAGTGGGAAGCGTTACTGGAAAGCAAGTGCAAACAGAAGAGTGGCGACCGCCTCACCTGCACCACATGTCACGATCCGCACAGCTCTCCCACCCCTGAAGAGCGCGTCAGCTTTTATCGCAACAAGTGTATTGCCTGCCACAGCAATGCTTCGTTCGTGGAGAAACACCATCCCGAGAATCAGGACTGCGCATCCTGTCACATGCCCAGGCAATCGACTGAAGATATTGCACATGAACAGGTGACGGATCACCGCATTCAGCGCGTGGTAGGTGTGACGGTGGAAGGCGCTCCATCGAAATCGCAAGAACTGACGACGGTAGGCAATCTGCCAGCAACGCCGCGCGAATATGGGTTGGCATATGCGCAGATGGCGTTGCAGGGCAATCATGGTGCGCAGGCCCAGGGATCGAAACTTCTGCAAACGGCTGAAGATTCTTCAGCCGAAAAAACAATTGACCCGGAGCTTCACACGCAGCTTGGTTACCTTGAGCAAACAGGCGGGGATAAAGCACGGGCAGAACGCGAATATCAAGCGGCACTCAAAGACGACTCCCTGAACAGCGCAGCGGCTGGAAATTTAGCCATTCTACGAATTCAGGGAGGGGATGCCGCAGAGGCCGAGCGGCTTTGGAACTCTGTTTTCAGCCATGATCCGGCACAGCTGGCAGCCGGATATGATCTTGCGGTGACCCAATGCGCGCTGGGCGATACCGCAGCCGCACAGCAAACACTCATCCGCCTGCTGCTTTTCTCCCCAGATAATGGGCGCGCCCGCCAACTGGCCCTGGCGATTGCCAGCGGCGCAGAGCATTGCGGCAATCGGCATTAGATCGCTCTCTGCCCCAGATTTCCAATGATAACGCTATCACGGTTACATTGTTGACAATCACAAGTACATCTGAATATAGTTTTCGGTCGTCGAGGCAATGTACCTTCGATCGGAACGGTAATTCAGCAGCGGCAAAGTACCGCTACTGCCTGTTGTACTTGGCGGGATACCGTCTTCTAACCGAATAAAAGAGACTCACTCTCTCTGTATTGCCTTCCTTGCATTCACAGAGGAAGGGACAAAGACGATACCCAGAGAGTCAGCGAAACAGTTGTAAGGCTTTTGGGAGACCCACATGATCACACGCATATGCAAGGCCCTTGCCTGCGGCTTGGGTGCTGCTCTCTTCGCCTTTCTTCCTCTCACATCAAATGCGCAGGCAATTTACGGGTCCGTGTATGGCTCCGTCACCGATAACACCGGTGCGGTTGTTCCGAACGCGACCGTAACAGTGACGGACGAAGCGAAAGGTGTCGCGGTTACAGCCCAAACGAATGACTCTGGTGAATACAGGATTGAGCACCTTATCCCCGATCTCTACAGCATAAGGATCGAGGCGCAAGGTTTTGCGACGTTCGTCGCGCAACATATTCAGATTTACGCAGATACATCTCCCAGGGTCGACGCCCAGCTCACCGTCGGCGGAGCGAGCCAAACAGTTCAAGTCAATGCAGATGCGATTCCTGTATTGCAAACAGACCGCGCAGAGATTTCAAAGGTGTTCAGCACGCAGACCGTTTCAGACCTGCCGCTCGCAAACCGAAATTTCACCAGTCTCCAGTTGTTGTTGCCTGGCGCACAGCAATTGACCTGGGCGCACGCCGCTGATGAGAATCCTCAGGGCAGCCAGCAAATCCAGATTGACGGACAAGCGTTCGGTGGCGTTGCCTATGAGCTGGATGGCACTGACAACCAGGATCCGATCCTCGGAATCATCGTCATCAATCCAGCATTGGATGCAGTTACGGAAGCAAAGATTGCAACGCAGAATTTCGACGCGGAATTCGGCAAAGCGGTTTCGGCTGTTGTCACGGCGCAGACGAAATCCGGGTCCAACACCTTCCACGGCAGCGCCTTTTACTACCGTCAGAGCAATGCGAATCTCGCGCGCGATCCATATCAACAGGCCACGCGCAACCCTGTAACAGGCCAGTTCATTCCCGGTGGTCTCTATAATCAGTTTGGCGGATCCATTGGGGGTCCGATTATCAAGGACAGAGTGTTTTTTTTTGGTGATTACCAGGGTCTCCGGCAGAAGCTGGGCAGCTCGGCAATCATGACAGTTCCCTCGGTGCATCTGATCTCAACATGCCTCGGAGAAGCTGCTCCTTTTGCAGGCAGCGTTCAGGGCTGCGACTTCAGCCAATATCAGACGGCGTTAGCCCCTTCAACAGCTCCCAATCAGCCCTTGATCTTCGATCAGACTGGCACACCATACCCTAACAGCGTCATACCGGCAGGCCAGCTCTCTCAGCCGGCTTTAAATCTACTCAAGCTGCTGCAGCCTTATACCCCAAACTCTGGCGGCAACTTCGGCGGTCTGCAGAACAACTTTGCCGGCACCGGTAATGGAATTTTCAATAATGACCAGTGGGACCAGCGTGTCGACTGGTCTGCAACCCCGACAATCCACGTCTTCGAGCGCTTCAGCCGCTTCACCGACGTTCTGAGCGGGGGCACACTGTTCGGCCCTGCCGGTGGAGCTGGTTTTGGCATTAACGGATTTGGCGGCACCTCAGACGGCGCGAATGCCAGCCTGGCTACCGGCGCCGATATCGCTATCAACAGCTCATTGCTGACAGACTTCCGGCTCGGCTACTACCGTTACAACATCACAACCGGCAAATATGATCAGGGGGTTGAGTTCGCCCAGAACCTCGGCATTCCTGGACTGAACTTTGGTGACCGGTTCACGTCGGGCGCATCGGGTTTTAACATCACCGACGTAGGAGCAACCGCTCTCCAAAATCCGAACAACCCGACAAGCGGTGGTGCGCAATACGGCTCTGGCTTGAACATTACACGCTGCAACTGTCCGACAACGCAAAGGGAAGATCAGTTCCAGGGCGTTAATAACTGGACAAAAGTCATCGGCAACCACTCCCTCAAAGTTGGAGCGGACTTCCGCTATGCCCGCAACCTGCGTGTTCCAAGCGATACAGACCGCGCCGGACTGCTTGCATTCGGGAATGGACCAACCTCCAATAATGGCTCCGGCGGTCTTGGATTTGCCACCTTCGTGTTGGGCGATGTCACGAATTTTGGACGGTACATCCAAAATGAGAGTATTGCCGGCTCGCTGAACGCAAAGGAATTCCAGAAGCGTCTCTTCTTCTATGGACAAGATACGTGGCGCGCAAACAGCAAGATGACTGTGAACTATGGATTACGCTGGGAGTTGTATTTCCCGGAAACTGTGAATGGCCCAGAACACGGCGGCCTGCTGAACATCAACGATGGATTCATCCGTGTTGCAGAAGTCGGTGGAGTTGCCAGCAACCTCAATTGGGCTCCGGGCTGGAAAGCACTGGCGCCCAGAATTGGTGTTGCTTACCAGCTCGATCCAAGAACAGTCATTCGTGCCGGGTATGGGCGCAGCTTTGACCTCGGCGTCTTCGGCTCGATCTTTGGTCACACAGTGACACAGAATCTACCAGTGCTGGCAAACCAGAGCGTCGCTGCCACCGGTGGTAACAAGTCTTCTGCGTTCGCGTTAGCTGATGGACCACCAGCATATCCCTTCCCGACGATTCCGTCTTCTGGACTTTTACCGAATCCGGGCTATCTGGTGAATACAAGAGCGCGTCCCAATCCAATTCGTCTTCCGACGATAGATGCCTGGAATTTGAGCGTACAACATTCAATTACGCCAACCCTTTCCGCAACGCTCTCTTATGTCGGAAATAAAGGCAGCCATACGTTAAGTGCTGGTGATGGCAATAACACTAATCCGAATGAGGCGGCTATCTTCCTTCCCGCGGCTTTGAGCATAAATGGCAACACATTGCACTATGACGGGAGTGTGAAAAGCGGCATCTCCGCAAATAACGGCACGTCTAACAGCACGTTGCTGTCACGTTATTACGCAGGGTCTCTGCCCTCCTGCCAGGATGCCACTTATATTGCTCAACTCCAGGCTTTCCAAGCCGCAAATCCCGGGGCTTTCCCAACTGCTCTTCAGCCCGGGCAATGCGGCTGGACCAATGCGATTACCTACCAGGGAAACGATCAGGATACACATTACAACGCGCTGCAGGCGTCCGTGGAAAAGCAGATGACCCATGGCCTGCAGTTCAATATGAATTACGCGTGGCAGCGCGCGTACAACTGGAACAGCAGCTTTGTGACGTGGGATCGTTCGGCCGTAAAGGGCCTTGACGATTCAACCCGTCAGCAGCAGTTTGTTGCGTATGGCATGTACGAACTGCCCTTCGGGCGTAACCAGATGTTTGGCTCTCATGCGAATGGCGTCGTAGACCAGATCATTGGCGGATGGCAGGTCAGTCCGATTCTGACCTGGGGTGGGGGACTGCCTTTCACGCTTATTTATAGCCTCTGCGGTCAGAATGTCCCAGGTAGTGCTCCATGCTATCCGAATGGCCGCGGCGGATTCCTGAGAACCAACCTGGGCTCTTATGATCCGATTAACCACAGACGGCTCTTCTTCAACGGCGTTACGCTCGGGCAGAACGGCATTACCAATCCCGGCCTGAATAATATTGGAAACATGGGCCGTAACAGCAAGCTCGGGCCTAGCTATTTCAATACAGATCTGGCAGTGCAGAAGAATTTCCCGATTCACGAAAATCTCTTTGCCCAGTTCCGAATGGATGCCTACAACGTCTTCAATCACATCAATTCCGGTTACGGCGTAGGGACCACTGTGTTGGTGGATTCTGGCCCGCAATATATAAACTCCGGTCAAGGCGTGAATGGATACACAAACCCACGCAAACTGCAGTTCTCGGTTCGCCTTCAGTTCTAACGTGGTCCAATCAACTTGAAGAAGGGGAGCAATACGCTCCCCTTCTTTTTTGCGGTACACTTCGATGCATCAGGCCTATGTACAAGTTTTTGCTTCTGTGTGTTCTCTTACTTAGCATATTGCAGGCTAGGGCACAGCAGTCTACGGCGTCTTCGAAGACTGCCGCAGATCAAGCGCAGGCATCTGAGCCAAGCCTTGACAGCGCTCAGGGACTTTTTGCGCATGGGAAGCTCGAGCAATCACTGGCGGAACTGGATTCGCTTGCAACGCAACACCCCGAACTGAACGGAGTAGAGCGCCTGCGCGGCCTGATTTATTACCAGCAGAATAAGTTTGTTGATGCGGATGCTGCCTTCGCGAAGGCACTGGCACAGAATCCAAAAGATGCGGAAGCCATGCAGCTGCGTGGCGTGACACTCTTCCGCATGGGTAAGGCCGCCGAGGCGATTCCGCTGCTTGAGCAGGCACGAGCATCCATTCCGAATGCCAATATTGATCCTAACTACGTGCTCGGCGTCTCCTATATGCAAGTGCAGCGATATGACGACGCACGCCATGCTTTTGCCGCGCAATATGGTTTCGCCCCTGATTCGGCGCCGGCCTACCTCCTTGCGGCTCGCATGTTCCTTCATCAGGAGTTTCCACGACCCGCAGAAGAATCTGCGAAGAAGGCGCTGCAACTGAACGCTGCCCTGCCTCTGGCACATTTACTTTTGGGTGAGATTGCGCTTGCTCATAGCGATACTTCCGGAGCGATTGCAGAGTTGGATAAAGAGCGACAGTTGAATCCTCTGAGTGCAGACGTCTACGACCGCCTCGGCGATGCCTACATCCGCAGCGGACAATACGACCAGGCACAGCATGCTCTCAACCGTGCCGTCCTGCTGGAGCCAAATGCGACAGGGCCTTACATCCTGCTGGGTAAAATTTTGCTATACCAGCAGAATCCTGTGATGGCGAGCATGTATCTGGAGCGCGCCCGGCGTATGGATCCGAACAACTACATCACACATTCGCTGTTAGCTCAGGTCTATCGTGCTGAAGGCCGCAGAGACGATGCCACTCGGGAATTTCAAATGGCCGAAAGACTTCAGTCCTCCAATGCTCCTCAACTGGATTCGCCGCAGTAACCGATGCCGCTACGTCTCTTATTTTTTCTTTGTGCGCCATGGCTGGTCGCAAGCACAGCCTCCACGCAAACAGGCGCGTCTTCTGTGCAGGAGGCAGATGTGGCATTCCATGCAGGCTACACTGCCGTATCGAATGGAGACCTCGCTACAGCCCGGCAGCAATTTCAGCGTGTGGTGCAGCTTGCTCCGCAGATTGAAGAAGGCCACAGCGCACTCGGCAGTGTCCTATATCAGCTCGGCGAATATCCGGATGCGATCAAAGAATTGGAAGAAGCTCTGAATCTGAAGCCAGAGGACAGGCCTGCACAGGAAAATCTCGTTCTCGCTTATACGCAGACGGGCAATTACCAAAAGGCTTTGCCATATTTTGCAACGCTCGAAGGAGACACTACGCAGGCACTCTCGCCCGACGTGCTTGCTGCGCATGCGCATGCCCTGGCTGCAATACAGCAGATACCGGCGGCGATACAGAAAATGCAGGAGGCCATTGCGGCGTCGCCGCAAAGCGCGTTGCTATTCGATCAGCTCGGATCGCTCTACGCACAGACGCAGGACTGGAAGCAGGCGCAAAGTGCATTTGAGCATGCATTGCAGCTCGATCCCAAGCTTGCTGCGGCTCATCTACATCTGGGCGTAGTTTTTTCCAGCCAGCAGCAGATAGATCTGGCCATACAGGAACTCACAACGGCGACTGAACTTGCTCCAAAAAATGCGCTGGCACAATTGGAGTTGGGTAAGGTACTCGCCACTGTGAATCGAGATCCCGATGCAATTGTCCATTTTCAACAGGCTGTTGCTTTGAACCCATCCCTTGTGGAAGCGAACGAACAACTGGCGATGGCTCTGCAACGCGGCGGAAAAGCACCGGAAGCGATCCAGCTTTTTGAAAACGTAGTAGCGGCTCAGGCGCAAAACACCTCTGCGCTGACGAACCTCGGTCTTGCCCTTGTGCAAACGGGAAGGGCAAAGGAGGCCATTCCCTACTATCAGCGTGCGTTGACCATTACTCCGAACGACGCGACCGCACATCAGGATCTGGGTGTTGCCTATCTGCAGGAAAGTGACTTGGACGACGCGATTCGGGAATTCCAAGCCGGACTTGCCCTGGCGCCCGACAGCCCGCAGCTCCATTACAACCTCGGCCTTGCGTACAAACTCAAAGACGATTCGCCTCATGCGATCAGCGAACTGGAAACCGCGGCGAAACTCGATCCGGCAGCACCCGATCCTCCTTACACGCTTGGCATTCTCTATATGCAGCAAGGGCGCTTCGATGATGCAGCGGCACAATTGCGCACAGCTCTTGAGCGGCGCCCGGAGAATGGCGATGGATGGGCCGTGCTCGGCAGTGTCTACAAGCAACAGGCGAAGTATGACGATGCGGCAGCAGCGCTGCGCAAAGCCATTGAGCTGCTGCCGAATCAGCCCGGACCACACATCACGCTCGCCGGTGTTTTTCAGCAGCAAGGCAAGAAAGAAGATGCGGCCGCAGAGCGCAAAATGGCAGCCGATCTGACTCGAGTCGCCGTCAATCGTCAGCGCGCAACATTCGCTACCAATACAGGCAATGTGCTGTTGCAGAAGGGTGAAGTAGTCGATGCCATCGCTCGCTACCAGGAAGCGATCAACAGTGATCCAGGCTATGCGGAAGCTCATCGCCAGCTGGCCGCTGCCTATCTACGCGAAGGTCGTACGGCAGATGCTGCAGCGGAGCAGGCCAAGGCGGCTGCGATTGAGTCTGCTCACTGATAAAGCTGTGTACTGCGATGTAGATGAAAACGTACAATGCCATCGTCACGATGAATCGCCGCCGGTTTCTCCAGTCGCTTAGTCGTACCGCCCTTGTTTTGCCCTTTTCCGATGTGCTCATGATGGCGACGCCCCCCTGGCGGCGGGCGTTTTTTGCCGGCGCACAACACTCTCCGCAAAGTTCTTCCAGCGCCGAGAGATCCTATGATGCAAAGCCAATGCCTCCGCCGCCGGGACCGCACTCACCGATAGAAGGCACTCCACTCGGTCTGCAGTTCGTTGATGTTGCTAAGCAGTCTGGCCTGAACGCAAAGACGATTTATGGCGGCGAGGGAAAAAACAAATATCTGCTGGAGACCACCGGCTGCGGCGTCGCTTTTTACGACTACGACCAGGATGGATGGGTGGATATTTTCCTCGTCAACGGCTGGCGGCTGGAAGGCTTTGCGAAAGGCCAGGAACCCACCTGCCATCTATTCAGGAACAATCGCGACGGCACGTTTACTGACGTCACAGCGAAGGCCGGGCTGGCGCGCAGTGGCTGGGGACAAGGCTGCTGCGTCGGTGATTATGATAACGACGGCCACGACGATCTGTTCGTCAGCTATTACGGACAGAATGCGCTCTTTCACAACAATGGCGACGGTACGTTTACCGATGTCACGGCAAAAGCAGGCCTGCTGCAGTCAAAGCAGCGGTGGAATTCCGGGTGCGCATTCCTGGACTACGACCGCGATGGGCATCTCGATCTTTTCGTGGCCAATTACATTGACTTCGACCTGAAGACAGCTCCAACTCCGGAATCCGGTCCATGCACCTATAAGAGCATTATGGTTGCTTGTGGACCGCCGGGTTTACCGGGCGGCAAAAATGTTCTGTATCACAACAACGGCGATGGAACCTTCAACGATGTCTCAGAAAAAGCCGGCATGTGGAATACGGTCGGCAACTACGCACTCAGCGTGGCGGTAGCCGACCTCGACAACGATGGCTGGCCGGATATTTATGTTGCGAATGACTCCACCGCCGCGACACTGTATCAGAATCAAAAGGACGGCACGTTCAAGGATATTGCCATCGAAGCAGGCGCGGCATTTTCTCCCGACGGAAAGCCGCAAGCTGGAATGGGCGTGTCCATTGGCGACTACAATCGCGACGGAAATCTGGATGTCGTGAAAACCAACTTTGCGGGCGATACGGATTCGCTCTACACCAATCTTGGCGATGGCACGTTCGAGGACCAGACCTATCTCTCCGGACTCGGCATCAACACTCGCTACCTGGGATGGGGCGTCGGCTTCTTCGACATGGACAACGACGGATGGCTCGATCTCTTAGTTTCCAATGGACATGTATACCCCGAGGTCAGCAGTTCAAAGACAGAAGCCCCGTATGCCGAGCATAAGTATCTCTATCGAAATTTGCGCAACGGACGGTTTGAGGATGTCACAGAGAAAGGCGGTCCAGGCATCACTGGAGCCGTGGCTGCACGCGGCTGTGCTTTTGGCGACTACGACAATGACGGCGACCTGGACATCGTCGTGAACTGTGTCAATTCGTTGCCCCAGTTGCTGCGCTGCGATTCGGAGTGGAAGCGCAACTGGATCAAGATTAAGACCATTGGCACCAAGTCAAACCGGACAGGGATTGGCGCGCGTGTAAAAGTGATTGCTAGAACAAAGATCGATTCGCAACAACCATTGTTACAGATCGACGAGGTGCGCAGCGGCGGCAGCTATTACTCGCAGAACGATCTGCGGCTGCACTTTGGGCTTGATCAGGCAAATGTTGTCGATGTAGTCGAGATTCGCTGGCCTTCCGGACAGGTGGATACTTTTAAAAATCTCGCCGTAAACAGACTTTACATCGTAGAGGAAGGCAGCACGACCCCCAAAATCGAGGTACTGACTGGCATCAGGAAACGTTGAAGATGTCTAGATGCGGCAGAGATTTTCTGTGCAACCGATAGGGATGACGCAGAGGCGAGCCGTCAGCACAATCAGTGCAATCCACAAAAGATCCGCGCCGAGCAGATGTACGACCTGCATCCACGTAGGCGCAAGGAGTGCGAGATCGGCAAAACCCAGAAGATATTGCAGCACCAGCAAAGCGAGCACTCCGCCTGCCAGTCCGCGATTTCTCCCTCTCCATGCGCTGGTAAAGATGAGCCAGCAGATGAAAGCGCCAGCAAGAAATCCCATGGTAGGGTGCAGCCAGCGAATACGCAGCAGCCACGCACTATTCGCAGAAAGGTCCTGCGCCAAGGCCGCCCGCAGGGACGTTGCAGGAAAGAGCGTGTCGCCGAGCGCGGCGAGCGAACCGCTGACACCCACAAAAAGCGTGGCCAGCAAGCCGAAGGACGCAACACCGATCAAGCGATATTCAACGCTTCCACGCATAAATCCCACTTTGCGTGACAGAAAATGAGCGGTGAGCGCAATCGCTGCAATCAGCAATAAAGTGTTGGCCAGATGAAGTGAAAGGTATACGGCGCGAGAAGCAGACTGGTCGTGCGCGACCTTGCCCAAAAGCACGAGCAGTGCGCCGAGAAGCGCTTCATTGAAGGTCAAAACTGCTGCGGCTACGACAGCAGTCCGCGCCAAGTGTCGCTTAGCGGTCGAAGCGAACGTCCAGGCGACCAAAGCCAGCATTGCGATCAGCGCAACTCCGCTGGTTGCACGGTGCGTCAGCTCGATGATGGTCTCCACGCGAGGGGAATGCTGCATCACTGTGCCGTTGCAGAGTGGCCAGTGCTCTCCGCATCCAGCGCCAGAGCCAGTGGCACGCACAATCGAACCCCATAAAATGACGGCGATATTGTAGGCAAGGACAGCCCAGGCAAAACGGCTCCCTCCCTTTGAGTGATCCGTTTCAGCGGCCGAGAAAGGAATTGCGCTGGTGGTCAAAACAACACCTGCATGGTCACTATTTTAATCGTTTCCGTGTGACAACTCTTTTCACGTTGCGGGAATCTCAACTTACGCTATGAAAAACCAACGGACGTTTAACAGTTTTGCTTCGCTTGTCCTCGTCTCGACGCTGGCTTTCGGTGCCACGGCCGCGTCTCTCGCTCAGTCAAGTTCCAGCGCATCACAGGATATGAAGACTGCCGGTACCGACACCAAGGATGCAGCAAAGTCTACGGGAAACGGCGTGAAGAAGGGCACAACGAAGGGTTACCACAAAACCAAGGAAGGCACCACTACGGCTTACGACAAAACAAAAGAGGGGACCACCAAGTCTTTCGACAAGACAAAGGAAGGTACCCAGAAGGTTTTCGATCCAGATAAGGAGCCTTCTACCAAAGTGAAAGATAAGAATAAGGAAGCGACTCAAAAGATAAAGGATAAGTCGAAAGAAACCAATCAAAAGGTAAATGATTCCACTTCCCCGCAATAAAAGCAGTTGATTTCGGATACTGTATCCACGGGCCAAACCTGCATCTACCTCTAAGCCTTTGGATTGCCTTTCTCCAAAGGCTTTTTTATCAAACAGTTAAGACATTCACGCTTGGTTCGCGCGTTGTAGATTCTTTGGATATGCCGAATCTTCAACCACGATAATTAACAGGCCAAAAATTTATCCACGAGTTACCGCAATTTTTAAAACTGTACTAACTCGATAAGGGCAAAAATAACGCAACGAGGGTACTTTACAATCGGGTATCATCAATATACACATGGGCTGTCTGTTTTTATTTGTCCAAATTACCTTGAACAATAAAGGCTGGTGAATGCGTATTTTTGTTAACGAGTTCTCCGGGCACCCATTTCAAATACAACTAAGCAGGGAGCTTGCCCGGCGCGGCCACGAAGTAGAACATGTTTATTTTTCCGGGAACACTTCTACGCCCAAAGGCGCTGTGGAGAATACATCTGTTGTTCCCAACTTGAACATTGTTGGGTTGAGTATTCAGCGGGAATTCGCCAAGCACTCGCTTATAAGCCGTCGTGCTGCAGATATCGACTACGGCAGAGCCGTCGCAAAAGCAGTTCGCAAATTCAAGCCGGATGCAGTTCTTTCCTCGAATATGCCCCCTGACGGGCAGAAAATTCTACTGAGAGAAACAAAGGTACAAAACGCCCTGTTTGTTTACTGGCTGCAGGATGTCTACGGGTTGGCTGTCCGATTCGTTCTGAGCCGTCGGGCAAAGCTACTCGCCCAACTAGGAGGTGCATACTACGAGTTCCTCGAGAAAAGCCTTCTCCACCAATCCGACTCGGTAGTGTGCATTTCTGATAGTTTTGTCGAATACGTCAGGAACTGGGGCATTCAGGAAAATAAAGTTCACCTTATTGAGAACTGGTCTCCGTTGGATGAGATCACCCCCATGCCAAAAAATAATCGATGGGCTCGTGAAAATGGAGTAGCAGATAAGTTCTGCTTCATGTACTCCGGCACGTTGGGTATGAAACACCGTCCTGAATTGCTGCTCAGCCTGGCCAAGCATCTTGCACAGACGCAGCAGGGCGCGCTTGTTGTGAATGCGGCGGGAATAGGTGCTGAATGGTTGCGCGGGCAGACAAAAGATATCAGCCCGGATATTTTTCGTTTGCAACCGTTTCAGTCTTACGAACGGTTGTCCGAGGTCATGGCATCAGCTGATGTGCTCATTACGCTGCTCGATTCGGATGCTGGAAAGTTCGCGGTGCCATCGAAAACACTTACGTATCTGTGCGCCGGGCGTTCGATTCTAATGGCCGCTCCTGAGGAGAACCAAGCGGCCAAAGTGATTCGGACTGCGAACGCCGGCGTGGTTGTATCCCCTGATTCTCCCGAGGATTTCGTGGCGGCCGCACAGAAATTCATCGACTGTCCGGAGGATGGAAGGATGTATGCGCAGCATGCTCGCGCCTATGCGGAACATCACTTCAATATCAACCACATCGCCGACCGCTTCATGGGTCTTCTGCAAGCCCGATCTATTCACCCAAGCGAATCTTTAACCTGCAGCTAGTTCCTTCGCACGTTGTGCTGCGCGCATCACAGCCTTGATCAGAGTGACGCGTAGTCCTCCTTCTTCCAGCTCAAGAATACCGTCGATGGTGCATCCGGCAGGCGTGGTCACTGCGTCTTTGAGTAAGGCTGGATGATAACCCGTATCGAGCACCATTTTGGACGCGCCAAAGGTCATCTGCGCTGCGAGTAAAGTCGCCGTATCGCGCGGCAAGCCAACTTTTACACCGGCTTCGGCCAACGATTCGAGAATGATATAGATATACGCCGGACCTGATGCGGAAAGCGCTGTGACGGCGTCCATGTGCTTTTCATCGACGATGACGGTGCGGCCAATCGCCTCAAAGATGCGCGAGGCCATCAGGATCTGCGAGTCTGTAACGTACTTGCCGCGGCAGAGGGCCGTCATTCCAACGCCCAACATCGAAGGGGTATTCGGCATGGAGCGAATCACCGGAATTTCGAGACCTGCGGCCTCTTCCATCGTGCTCGTCTTCACGCCGGTAGCGAAAGAGATCAGCACTTTGTCTGCGGTGAGCGCCGGCTTGATCTGCCTTACCAGATCACCAACCTGAAACGGCTTGACCCCGAGCAGAATCAGATCGGCCTGTTTGGCAGCGGCAACGTTATCCGTCGTCACTTCCACGCCCCACTGTGCGGATAGCACCCGCGCGCGTTCTTCATGAGCCACCGTGGCGACAAGCTGCTCTTGCGTGAAGAGCTGCTGCTTTAGAAATGCCTGCAGCAGAATGCCGCCCATTTTGCCTGCGCCGAGAACTGCTACACGTACTTGAGAAAGATCCTCGTTCATTTTGCTCCTAAGACTATATGACGCTACTTTCCTTTTTGCTGATTGATCCACGTATCGATACGCTCCTCGAGTACATCGAGCGGCAGAGCTCCTGAATCGAGCACCTGGTCATGGAAGGCGCGCAGGTCGAATTTGTTGCCGAGTTCTTTCTGCGCCCGCGCGCGCAGTTCCAGAATCTTCAGCTGGCCCATCTTATAGCCCAACGCCTGTGCCGGCCATGCGATATAACGATCTACTTCGGCGTTGATGGTTGCATCGTCGAGACCGGAATGCGCCTTGAAGAATTCCACCATCTGATCGCGCGTCCAGTGCTTGGAGTGCACGCCGGTATCGACGACGAGCCGAATCGCACGGAAGATATCAGCTTCGAGACGGCCATAATCGGAATAAGGGTCCTGATAGAACCCGACATCTTTGCCGAGACGCTCAGCATACAATCCCCAGCCTTCCGTGTAGGCCGTGTAATGCATATATTTGCGAAATTCTGGAAGTCCCGTCAGTTCCTGCGAAATAGAAATTTGCAGATGATGACCCGGCAAGCCTTCGTGATAGGCGATGGACTCGACGTTCGCCAGCGAGCGGTGCTCGAAATCATATGTGTTCACATAGACTGTGCCCGGACGTTTGCCGTCAGGCGTTCCGTGCTGATAATACGCGGGGGCCTGGTCTTTCTCGATGAAGGCCGGTACGGCCTCTACGGTAAGCGGCGCTTTGGGCAGGCGACCAACGAGATCGGGTAGCTTGACCTTCATCTGGTCAATGTAATGGCGATATTGATCGAGGAGCTGATCCTTTGTCTGGGCATGCAATTTGGGGTTGGCGGCAATCGATGCACGCAGCGATGCAATGTCTTTGAAACCTAGCTTCTGTGCAATTACAAGCATTTCTGCTTCGTTGCGCTTTACTTCATCCAGGCCAATCTGATGAATCTGATCCGGAGTCAGGTCGGTCGTCGTGCTCTGGCGTACACGAAACGCGTAATACTTGTCTCCATCCGGCAGGGACCACACACCGTATTCCGTGCGTCCCGCTGGAATGTACTGGCCTTGCAGGAACCTTGCAAAACGTGTGTATGCGGGTAAAACCTGCTTCTGGACCGCATCGAGCAATTCCGCCTTGATGCGCTCCTGATCGGCAGCCGAGATGTTTGCGGGAAACTTCTTGAGCGGACGGGCAAAGGGCGTATCTTCCGGCTTCTGCTGCGCGATGGCATTGACCTGCACCAGAACTTTTTCGAGCAGATATTTCGGCGGCACGCGATGATCGTCGATGCCGGTCATCATGTTGTCGCTGATTTGTTGAAAAGCCGTCGGAATCTTCTTGAGACGCGCAATGTAATCGTCGTAATCCTTGACGGAGTCGAAGCTGAGGATGGAGACGAGCTGCGGCAGTTCGGAGTGTAATCCATTGAACTGATCAACGGGCATCTCCCATGGCTTGAAAGCAGCGGCTTCCTGTTCGTCAGCCAGTTCGCGCGCCATCAGGTCTTTGCTTAACTGCTCCTGATCGCTCAGTCCGGTCGTATCGATTGCGCTCAAACGGATCAGATAGTCGCGCCCGCGTGCAAGCCGGTCGTTGTACGCAGATACGGAGTAGTCAGTGAGCTGATCGTTCCAACGCTTGTCGCCGATCGAAGAAGCGAACTCCGGCGAGTGCTGGAGCCGGTCTTGCCAGATCTCAGCGAAGAGGGCGCTCAGCGCTTTACTGCGGTCGGCTGTGCTCTGCGCGGCCTGCGCGTGCAGGTAAAAAGCAGGAATGAATACTAAAAAAGACGCAAGCGCGAGAGAAAGAAACTTTTTCATGGCTTAGAGCGCAGTGTATCAGGGCAGTCGCTCCGTATATCGTCGGAGGCGTTCAGGAAAAACTGCCCTTTAGGTATCTGCTCTAAGATCCAGCTTTTTTACTACTGCGCAGCGAGGCTTCCCGATTCCAGCAATCGATACAAGGTCGAGCGGCTGATACCGAGCAATTGGGAAGCCTTCAGCTTGTTGCCGCCGGTTTTGGAAAGTACAAGCGTAATGTGCCGAAGAATCATGCGATCAAGGTTCGGGTCATCTTCTGAACTGGAGACAGACGCCGAACTTGATGGTGTGTGCTGGGCCTGGGCAGCGCTCAGAAGCGGCGGAATATCGATGGGCCGAATCCACTGTCCAGCACACTCCATGGCAGCATTTGCGATCGCAGTCTCCAACTCGCGTACATTTCCAGGCCAGCTATACGCCAGCAGGCGCGAGAGGGATCCGGGGCCAAGTCCGCGTATCAATTTGCCGTGAATAGCCGCATGGCGTACGCCTAGCCATTCTGCCAGGGCTGCGATATCTTCCCGGCGTTCTCTCAGAGGCGGCAAAACAAAGCGAATCGCAGTAAGCCGGTAACAGAGGTCGGCACGCAGTTCACCGCGGGCGGAAAGCTGGCGCAGCGATTGGTGCGAACTCACGAAGAGCTGGCGTGGAAGAAAGTTGGGGGTATCGCGCCAGCTCCGCTGTTCCCACCATTCCAGGAAGTCGAAAAGTCGCGCCTGCTGTTCTGCCGTGAGGTCATTCAGTCGCGTTAGAAATAACGTGCCACCGCGGACTTCTTCAAGAAGCGATTGCGTATCGGCAGAGACAAAACGCGATGCGGCGCACGCAACGAATGCACCGGTCGAAGCGGATCCAAGCTTGTGCAGTGTCCGCGCGACGAGTGACTTTCCCGTTCCTGCCTCGCCCTCAAGCGCGACAAGGCGAAGGTGCGGTGCAGCCTGCCGCAGGCGCGCGAAGAGACGCTGCATTACCAGACTGCGGGCTACCATATCCCCGCACCGGGCCAGCTCGCCGTTGCTGTTTGGCGCTGCTACGGCTAAGGACGGCTCCGTTAACGACTCCTCGCTCCATTGTGTGAAGACTGCCACCGCCACTCCTCATTTCTATTGCTTTCGGCTGCCTTCGGACACGACGGCCTATGAACTCTATCGGCATGAGAAGAAAGGAGGATGAGTGCAAATCGCAAAAAGGCGCCCCCGAGAAGGCGCCTTTCGGAACAGATAAAGACAAGCCCTACGAATGAGCCTCTTCTGCGGGCTTCCGTATGCGGGAAGAAGGCTGATCGGAAAAAATTCTGCCGTCACGGATGTGCACAACTCGGTGCGCATACTCGGCAATATCGGGCTCGTGGGTGACCAGGACAATCGTGTTGCCCTTCGCCTGCAATTCGTCGAAAAGAGCCATGATTTCGTCACCGGTCTTTGAATCGAGGTTCCCGGTCGGCTCGTCGGCCAGGATGATAGACGGACGATTGATCAGAGCGCGAGCGATCGCTACACGCTGCCGCTGGCCTCCCGAAAGCTCGTTGGGCTTGTGGTGCATGCGGTCGCCCAGATTCACGGCGCGCAAAGCAGCTTCTGCCCGCTCTATACGATCGGCAGCAGGCGTGCCGTTGTAAATGAGCGGCAGCTCCACATTGTGCAGGGCTGTGGCACGAGCCAGAAGGTTGAAAGTCTGGAAGACGAAGCCGATTTCTTTGTTCCGGATACGGGCCAGTTCGTCGTCGTTCAGATCGCTGACCAGATGCCCATTGAGCCAATACTCCCCTTTGCTGGGCGTATCGAGGCAGCCGATAAGGTTCATCAGCGTCGATTTGCCTGAGCCGGACGGGCCCATGATGGCCACGTATTCATTCTGTTTGATGCGAAGCGATACACCCTGCAAGGCGTGGACCTGCTGTTCCGACCCCATATCGTAGGTCTTCCACAGATCGTGGACCACGATGATATCGCCGGGTCCCGGACCATTCGGGCTACCGGTTCCTGAACCTGTGATGATCCGCGCTTCTGCTTCGCTGGTAGTCTGGGTCGTCATCTGCCTACTCCTGATTATCCCGGCTCTTTGCCATTACGAGGACGAAGAAGAATCGCTGTCGTCTTTATTTACCGTCACAGGCGTCGTATCCTTCTTGACCAGCGCGTTATCTTTTAATGTACGCAAAACACGATAGGTTCCGGTAACTATTTCGTCACCCTCCTTCAGACCGCTGGTGACTTCGATGTCCGTCGTGCCGGTAATCCCGGTCGTGACTGGAACAAAATGCGCTCGCATTTTGCCGTTCTTGTCGGCCCGCATCACAAAGACTCCCTGTACCTTCTGCGCATCTGCTGAGGAGGGTGCCGCCGCAGTGGATGCGTTCTGCACATGCGGTTTGACTTTTGGATCTTCGGGAGCATGCATCGTGAGCGCCTGGATCGGGATCGATAGCGTATTTGGCCTGCTCGCGGTCGTGATCTTCGCGGTCGCCGAGAGCCCTGGTTTCAGTTCATCGGAGGCCTGATCTACAGTGACGACCACTTTGAAGTCCTTGGCCTCTTCGGTTCCGCTAGTCGATTGGCTGGTGGCTACGCCCGTTGAACGCAACAGAGCCTGATCGCCTACCTCTGTCACGTGTCCCTTGAAAACCTTGCCCGGCAGCGCATCCACACTTACGTCCGCTTCCTGGCCAAGTGCGACGTTCACGATGTCGGTTTCGTCCACTTTGACTTCAGCGGTAATGATCGACATGTCAGCCAGCGTCATGAGCGTGGAGCCTTCGGCGTTTTGAATGCCGACGACAACCGTCTCGCCTTCACGCACAGGCAGATTCGTCACCAGCCCGTCGAAAGGAGCCATGCTTACGGTCTTGTTCAGCGCATCTTCGTTGGAGCGCAGGGTTGCTACCTGTGTTCCCAGGTGACCTCGGGCGGAATCGGTCTGCGCCTTGGCCTGGGCTAGCGCGGCTACACTTTGGCTCAAAGTGGCGACATCCGTGTCATATGCAGCCTTTTTGGCGTCAAAATCGGCCTTGGAGACTAATTTTTCGGCGTAAAGTGCCGTATAGCGGTCGTAATCGAGCTTTTTTTGCTCTAAATCCGCTTTCGCGTGCTCGACGTTCGCGTCGGCAGTTTTTTCCGCAGCGATATAGGAAGTAATGTCCGTTTTTGCCGCATCAATCGCCGCCTTTTGCGCGTCTACGTTCGCTTCCGGCTGAATGCTTTCGACTGTCGCCAGTATCTGGCCCTTTTTAACGTGATCGCCCTCTTTTACGAACAGATGTGTGATGCGGCCGAAGGCGGTAGCCCCCACATTTACATAGGTTTTCGGCTTGATCTGGCCTGTACCGCTTACCACGGAAACCAGGTTGCCCCGGACGACTCTGCCGGTAATGACCTTGGTATAGCCCGACTGGGCACGCACCACCGTAAGAGCAACGATGCCCGCCACAACGAGAAGTACGGCAACTATGATGATGATTTTTTTCAAAGCAAGTTTTCCTGTATTTGCAATCTTGCGAAGTCTTCCCGACGCTCGCTTTTGGGATACGTAAGTTTAGCCCGTCAGGTTCCGCAAAAATTGCGCTTTTCCACGCCCCGATTTACCTGCCCCTCAGGTGGCCACCATGATAACAGGCCTCTTTTTTGAAAGGACAGCACCCAATGAGTGACGGCTCCGTCTAAACAATGTGTATCGGCGCTTGTATTCCGTCTTCATGAATCCGTAAAATTAACGGAGCGGTAGAGGGGTAACCAAAAAAGAGTATGTTGAAGGGCCGTATTCCATTATTTCTCGCGATCTCCCTGGGAGCTCTCGCGATTTCTCAGGCACAGTCGACGACGCAGAGCACAAATCAGCAATCAAGCCAACAGCAGCCTGCGCAGGCAAACAGTGGCCAGAACCCTTCGACGCCTGATTCTTCCGCGGAAGATCCACTCAAGCGTCAGCTTCCTGATAAAGAGCGATTCAAACAGCAGAAAGAGCTGAAGCAGGAGTTAAAAGGGCCCTATAAGAAGTGGATCGATCAGGACGTGCACTGGATCATTACCGATCAGGAATTGAAGGCCTTTAAAAGCCTCGGCAATGATGAAGAACGCGACGCCTTCATTGAAGCTTTCTGGCAACGCCGCAACCCCAATCCTGACTCGCCGGAGAATGAGTTCCGCGAAGAGCACTATCGCCGCATTGAATATACAAACGAGCATTTTGCCGCCGGCAAGCCGGGCTGGAAGACGGACCGCGGGCACATGTACATCGCCTACGGTAAGCCGGACAGTATCGACTCGCACCCGAGCGGCGGTACTTATGACCGCCCAATGGACGAAGGCGGCGGCACTACTTCGACCTATCCGTTCGAAATTTGGCATTACCGCTATATCGAAGGCATCGGCGAAAACATCGATATCGAATTTGTCGATACGTGCATGTGCGGCGACTACCACATGACGATCGACCGCTCAGAGAAGGATGCCCTGCTGCATGTTCCCGGCGCCGGCCAGACCATGTATGAGCAGATGGGCATGGCCAAGCAGGCAGACCGCTTCCATGGCGGCCTCGAAGCTTTGGGCAATGGTCCGATGGGCAGCATGCAGCAAAGCAAACAGTTCGATCGCCTTGAGCAGTTCGCGAAACTGGAAGCGCCGCCGGTGATCAAATTTAAGGACCTTCAGCTTGAGTCGTTCATGTCAAACCACAAGTTGATGAACGGTCCTTTCTTTCCCTTCGACGTGCGTACAGATTACGTCAAGGTAACCGAGGATACGGTGCTGGTGCCGATCACCCTGCAAATCAAGAACCGCGACATCACTTTCAATACAAAGGATGGCGTGGCAACCGGGGAAGTACATATCATTGGCAGGGTTTCGACAATCACCGACAAGATTGTGCAAAGTTTCGAGGATACGGTAGAAGTCGAGGTTCCGTCTGAGTTGCTGGCAAAGACGCTTGACAATAAGCGCCTCTATTGGAAATCTTTGCCGTTGCGTCCCGGTCGCTATCGCGTGGATATCGGCATCAAGGACGTGAACAATCCGGACCACCTCGGTGTCTGGGCCCAGGCAATCAATGTGCCGAAATACGATGATGACAAGTTATCGGCTTCATCGCTGATTCTTGCCAACCGTATGGAACTGGTGCCGTCGAAAGAAATCGGCGCAGGAAATTTTGTGATCGGCAACACAAAGCTATTGCCAGCGGTCACGTCGAACCCTACAATTCCGGTATCTTTCCAGCGGTCGCAGAAGCTGAATTTCTGGATGCAGGTGTATAACTTAGGAATCGACGAGAAGAGTAAGCAGAACTCTGCGATGATCCAATACCAGATCATCGATCTGGGCTCCAACAAAGCAGTCCTCGACATGCAGGAGGACTCGAAGAAGTTGAGCGCCAGTTCCGATCAGGTAACACTGGAGCGGAGCGTTCCCCTTGCCAATCTTCAACCGGGCAAGTATCAAATCAATATTAAGGTGAACGACAGCGTCTCCAATCAGGTGATTGCTCAGTCGGCACCGTTTACGGTTGAGTAGTCGATTGATCGGGCCCAGCAGCCACAAGAGCTGCGGGCCTAGAGAAACAACGATTTTGGGGCAGACGGCCAGGAGTATGAAGGGTCGCTTGACGTTTCCTGGGGAATAAGGACGGAACACGCCCGGAAGCTGTTGACCGATTCTGGTGACGAACGAAATCGGTGAGGATGATAGTTCCAAATCTGCGAATCAAGATCGGCCCGGCGCTTGCGCTGCTGATTACCATGCTCGCGCTGCCCGTGTACGCAGAAGTCCATGCGGCAGCGGGTATTTCCGGCGTGGTACGCGATGCCAAAGGTGCGCCTCAGGTGGGCGCACTGGTGGAATTGCTGGGACCCGATCTCGCTGTCATCGCTAACACCTTCACTGACGATCACGGTCGGTACACGCTTCCTGCAGTTACTCCAGGTACATACAACGTCAAGGCGTCTGGCTCATTTTTCCTGCCTACGCTTCGAGAAAATCTTCGTGTCCTCGCCGATTCCAAGCTGGTGGTGAACCTCACATTGAATACGCTCTACGAGGCGTTTCGATGGCTTCCCGCCAAGCCGCGTCAAGCTGATGAGCCGCAGGACGACTGGAGGTGGACGCTGCGCCTCTCCGCCAATCGTCCACTACTGCGCATGCTCGAAGATGGCCCGCTCGTCGTTGTGTCCGATGGCGATGGAACCGTTCCGGCGCTTAAGGCTCGGGTCACCATCCGTGCAGGAGCTAATGAGTTTGGCGGTGGTGGACTGCATCACGATTTCGAGATGGAGCGCACAAATGGTGATGACCAGCAGCTGATACTGCGCGCGGATTTGAGTCAGGCTGAAAGCGCGTCACTGAATACTGTAGTTGGTTATGCCAAGGAGCTTGCTCCGGGCCGTACGTTCCGCACCGTCGCAGCCTTTGAAGATCGCCCTGACATTGAAGGCGGCCTGCAGGATCAGGGCCTGCAGGCTGTCGTACTCCGCTCCTCGGAAACGATGGAGCTGATGGACGAAGTTTCCGCCGAGTTTGGCAGTGAATTGGAAGCGATCCACCTCGGTGAAAATCAGTTTGCCAATCACCCGTTTGCCGGGGTGAGCGTGCACGCAGGCGACAACGAATTTTCCTACCATGTATCGACTTCACCGGGAGCCCAGCACGCGAACGAGATTGATCGCGAAGGCACTCTTGCTCCTGCGCTGACGGAAAAAGACGGGAAGCTGCTGCTCGAACAAGGCTTGCACCAGGAAGTCTCTTATGAACGGCACGAAGGCAAGATACGCTGGCGCATGACGTTGTATCAGGATCACATCAATCATCCTGCCGTCAGCGGCGGCGGGACGTTGTCTCTTGCCGACTGGAACAGCGGTAACTTGCTCTACGATCCGAATACCGATCTGCTGAAGGTAACGGGGCAGAATTTCTTCAGCAATGGCGTGCTCGCCGAGATGCGCGACAAGATCAATGACGATACCTGGTTGGGCTTGGCATATGCCATGGGCGATGCATTGACGATGGATACGCCAACCGGTCCCATGACGCTTGATGACAGCATTCGCAGTCTGCATGCACGTCGCGCCGAGATGCTTTCGGCCAGCATGAACGGAAAGCTGAAACATGCGGGAACGCAGTGGCGCGCTTCCTACCGCTGGCAACCGACGGACACTGTCACGGGCGTCGATCCATTCAACGGCGAATTATCGGACCCTTATCTGAGTTTCTATCTGCGTCAACCGCTCCATTGCCGCATCCTGCCCTACCGTGTAGAGGCATTAGTTGATGTGCGCAATCTGCTTGCGCAGGGCTATCGCCCGTTCGTAACACAGGATGGAAGCACACTGTATTTTGCACAGGCTGAACGCAGCGTCCAAGCTGGGCTTTCGTTCTCGTTCTGACTCGTTCGCAGCGCGACACTCTCCGGAAAATTCAAAATAATTTGTGGTATATTCTTAAAAGAGCGTTCGGGTTCGAGCGTTCCCATCCTTCAGTCCCGCAGAGTTTTCCTCCTGCGCAAAGTGGACGCGTAGCTCAACTGGCAGAGCATTCGACTCTTAATCGACAGGTTGAAGGTTCGATTCCTTCCGCGTCCACCAACCTAAATCTCATCGCATCAACTAGATATCGACTTCGAATCGTCCGCGTCGTTTGCTTCGTTTTCTAAAACCTGACCAAAAACCTGACCAAACTTCTTTCTCTGGTTTCGCTGGTTGATGATCTCGCGTAACGGTTCCAGTTCATGGTGTTGATACGGCTCCATCGATTTTAAGTCAACGTGTCCCATAGATTTGGCAACGGCGAAGGCGTTGCGGCTCTTCTCCATCGTGTAAGTTCCATAGGTATGTCGTGCTGAATAGAGAACCAGTTTCTTGTTCAGTCCTGCACGTGCCCGTGCCGCCTGAAAGCCCTTGGCTATCGTGGTCAGATGTCCCGACTTTGAACGGGATGACGGGAATACCCATCCTTCTTGCCGATTTCCGCACCACTGCCGCAGCATGGCTTTGACACGTTCACTCATGGCCACAAAACGACGTGCTTTTGGAGTTTTGCCTTCTGGTATCCAAATGCGATTTGCATCCCAATGAAGGTTTTCAATTTGCAACGGGAACACCTCATTAGGGCGCATCCCACAATCCTGCAAGATCACCAGGACCAACCAAGCTTGATCACGCAAGCGTTTCGTTCGGCGATGTTTGATTGGCTTCCCGTAGGCAAACCCCAGACTATCCTCTGTCTGATCATCGATCAGACGGTCACGTCCGGGAGCGTACGTTAAGCTGATTTTGGGCGTTTCTCCCAATACCTTCCATTCCAGAGCTTTGCTTTGCATGCGTTTGAGGGTACGCAGCGCCTGATTGGTATAGTGCCCGGTACACGGAATAAATTCCTCCCGTGTTAAATACTTTCCTTCAAGGTCTTTCTCCTTTCGATTAATAACGGGACGACGAAAGACGACTGACTCCGCAACATCCTGCGTTATCTGGTCTAGCCGCATCGAAGCCAGCTTCGAGTAACTCAGCAGCCTCCAGCCATAAAGGTAGTAGCGTTTCCCGTTTGGGCTCAGACGCTGAGAGTCTTTTACCCATTGCAAAAAACGTATAGAAAAATCCCTCAGGACAGGAGGTCTCTTGGTGGAGAATGTGCTGAGTTGTCCTTCGCGAAGACGCGAAAGCAGAGTTGCTTCGACGACCGCCGCAGCGGCCTTCTTTGTTTGTTTCGTGCTACTGCGGTATCGCTTCCCCTCGAAGTAAAACGAATACCACCAGTAACGACTATCGGGCGGTTGAAACAGAGACAAGGTGATCCTCCGTGATTGCCCGCACAGACGGACTACGCTCGCTCTCGTGGATGAATAAATCCACATGCTCCCTATCATAACGAACACTTCCGCGGAGTTTGTGCCATTTCGGTCCGACTCCACTCGACCGCCATTGCCGCAGGGTTCCCTCAGGAATATCGAGAAGACGCGAAAGATCCTTTGTGTTCAGAAACTTTTTTGCAATACTCGCAGACTGCATATAGTTCTCCTGTGTCGTTGGCAGAAAAATCGTGCAAAATGTGTGAGATCAAGACCAAAATTTGATCAATCCAAGAAACTTGGCCGCGCGCCATTAAGGACTTAACGCGGTGCGAATCTAAACGGTAGAGCATAGCGTCCCACCGTTTTTTCTCACAATGCCCCCATTTTTCACGGTTGTCCAAGACTTAGATCAAAACATTTGATAGCTCCAAGGCATCAATCGGGTATCGTCAGGAACACATCGGACTTCAGAGCAATGAACGAGAAAGAAAAGAAATCCCCGGAAGCGACCCATCCCGATTGAACTCCGCCGGGACGAAGCCAGAGGCGGAGACGCCGATCTCGTAAGTGCCGTCCCGGACCGTGGGGAAAGAGTAGTTGCCTTGCTGTCGGTGATGGCGGTTTGAAATTGACCGTTGCCGGGCATGATCGGCGGCATCAGCCGAATGGCTGCCCCTTTGACGGGAGCGCCTGTGTCTGTGCGCACAACGCGTCCTGTAATCTGAGACGCAGGCTCAGACACCTGAGCCGGGACATTGAAGGCGAACGCAATCGCGAACAGCAGAAGGGAAGCCCGACGCAGGTCCAAATCCATAGAACCCCTCAGCGAAGTTGGCGCAGCTCACTCGAGAATTTTTGACCGAGATCATCCTGTTAGACGCTCTAACATTGTTATTTGCCTTCGAGGTGTATGAAAAACGGGGCGGGCTCAACCGATCGATGCAACACCATCTTAAATGTTGATTCAATCGTCAGATCTATTCGTACCGAATCGCCTTGACAGGATCGAGAGCTGCCGCCCTACGCGCTGGGATCCAGCAGGCCAGCAGTCCGACGATCGCCAATAATGAGGCGACGATCATGAAGACGACAGGGTCCGACGGTGAGACGCCGATCGGCAGACTGGCCATAAGACGCGCCGCGGGCCACGCTGCGGCCAGCCCAAGCGCGAGACCTGCAACGATCTGCCACAGACCGCGCCTCATCACCAGCGCAACGATGTTGTGCGTGTTGGCTCCCAGCGCCATGCGTACACCAATCTCCTGCGTGCGGCTGTTCGTCGCCTGGGCAAGAACGGCGTAGATGCCCACCGCGGCCATCAGCAACGCGATCAGCGCAAATCCTGAGAAGAGCTTGCTGAATAGGTGTAGAAACCACTCCTGATGCTGAATCGCCTGGGGCAGCGTGTACACATCGCGCAGCGGCAGATCCTGATCGAGGTTCTGCACGGCGGCGCGCACTGCCGCGATTGGATTATCGCTGGACCGGATCAGCAGAGCCATACCGTTCCAGCCTTCCTGGCGGAGAGGAATGAACATCAGCGGATTCGGCGATTTCTCATTCAGCTCCTGAACGATGTTCGCCGAAATCCCGACGACCGTGATCCACTCGCCCGGTTTGTTCTTCTCATCGTATAAGCGGAATCGCTTCCCGATCGCAGACTGGCCCGGCCAGAAGTGCTCTGCACATTCTCGCGTGAGAACTGCGGCCTTGTGGTTCGCTGTGCCGTCGGTTTCGTTGAAGTCCCGGCCAAGTAGAATCGGGAGATTGATCGCGTCGAAATAGCCCGGAGTCTGAACAACAAAAGAAATCGAAGGCCGATGGGCTGCGTCGTTGATTGTCGAGTGTTCTATCTCGATATCGTGGTCAGCCGCTCCAAGCCCGGGCAGGTTCGACGTAAGAGCCACGTGCGTCACGCCGGGAAGAGTCTTGAGGCGCGGCAGCAGCTGATCATAGAATCGCTGGCGCGCATCGGCGTCTTTGTAGTGCTCATCGGGAAAGTCGATCCGCGCGGTCGCGATCTGCTCCGCCGGCACCGCTTGATTTGCCCCGAGACTCTGGAACAGGCTGTGCACGAACACTCCGGCCCCGGTGAGAAGCACCACGGTGAGTGCGAACTGGAAGATCACCAGTAAGCCCGACAGTTTCCCGCCGCGATGTTTGCCCGCGCTCCGTGCGCCGTCCTTTAGAACCTCGTTCACATCTACACGCGAGAAGCGTAGTGCCGGCGCCGTCCCGAAGAGCAGACCGCTGAAGATGCAGAGAGCGGCAAAGTAGCCGAACACCGTGTAGTTCATCGTGAACTCGATCCAGTAAGGCTTGCCGACATCCTGCGTGGAGAGATCGAACCAATGAACTCCCAACCACGCCAGCGCCAATCCGAGCACGCCGCCAAGTGTGCTGAGCAGCACGCTTTCAATCAGCAGCTGGCGGACGACGCGCCACCGCGAGGCCCCCAACGCCGCGCGGATCGACATCTCGCGCTGACGCAACAAGGCGCGGCTCAGCATCATATTCGCGACATTCGCGCAGGCAATGAGCAGCACGAATCCTACGGCGGCCATCATGAGCAGGAAAATCAGTCGGATGCCTCCGCCGTTATAGTGCTCGTGGAACGTGTCGACTGTGATGCCGATGTCTTTGTCCTCCGGATACTGCGCGGCAAGACGGCGTGCGATCCCGTTCATATCCGCGTTTGCCTGGCTGATGCCCATATCCGGCTTGAGCATTCCAAAGAGCGCCAGTGGGCGGTTCGTGCGCTTCTCCAGCTCTGCGGTGGGAACCAGGGGAATCCACATATCGATATTGGTAGGGAATTTAAAACTCTTCGGCATGACCCCGACAATGATCGCTGGCTTCTCATTGATGCGCACTTGGCGGCCCAGCACGCTCGATGAGCTGCCATAACGGTCTTTCCAGATGCCATAGCCGATCACCGCTACGGGCGCCGCGCCCGGTTTGTCATCAGACGGAAGGAACCCACGCCCAAGGACCGGCCGCATATGCAGCATCTCGAAGATCCCCGCGGACACGTGCTCCATCCGGTAAGCCTGCGGAGGAATGCCGGTTTCACTCAATATCCCCTCTTCATCGCTGGCCGCTTCCAGCGCCGCCAGGGAACGGTTCTGAGCACGGTACTCGCGGAAGTTTGGGTAAGACACACGCCGCGCGTTGTTGTCTTTCTGTTTGAGGTCGCGGTTGAGCAAGGCGACCAGTTGCGCGCCGCCCGGCACAGGCACAGGCTTGAACAGAACTGCGTTGATCAGCGTAAAGACCATCGTGTTGAGGCCGATCCCCAGCGCCAGAGTCGCTACCACGGCGGCAGAGAACAGGCGATGAGAAAGGATCATGCGCAGCGCAAAGCGCAGGTCGTGTGCCATGTTGCCCGATACGGACGAAAGGTGCAGTTTGTTCCCGTCATAATGGCCCAGTTGCGACCAATGGACTTGGTGATCAAGAAGTGGGAACAAATCCTAATAGTTGGAAGCTCGGGAATTGCTACCCACCGCCAGATCAGTCCGGAGAAACGCGCCAGCATCCTGGTTTTTCCGGCTCAGGCTCGGTTCCGAGGTTCGCAAGTCCATGGCCGGCTTATGGTTACCGCTTTCAGGCCCAACTCACGTAATGGATGTTCTGGACGACACCGACAATCTTATAGGTTCCCGCATTGCCGAGCTCACTTGACGCACACGGCGGGATTCACGCTCCACGGTTTCCAGGGATACGCGGCCCTCGCTCCCGCATAGCGGTAGCGAGGGGACTGAGAACTCTGAGAAGGAGTGATTGGACGCGGCTTTGTGAGCATTTGGTTGTACCTTCGATCAACGCTTGACACGGTAACATTCCACACCCTTTGCCAATTGAAAGCTGGTCAGAGTTTTTAAGGTTCTGTGTCTCAGCCAGTCGTTGTTTGGGCCGTAATCCCTCGCCTGTTAGGCTAAAAATGGGTTCCCTTTGCATCAATGAATGAGAATATCCTGATTCACTTCTCCGGACAGGACCGGCCGGGGCTTGTCGCAGAGTTGACCGCCGTCCTGACCAGTTATGATGTCTGCGTCTTGGACATCGGCCAGGCGGTTGTCCACGAAACTCTTTCCCTCGGCGTGCTGGTGGAGATTCCATCCGACAAGAGCTCTCGCGACATTAAAGACGCATTGCTCGAAAAGTCGACGGTATTACGCCTGAACGTCAAATTTACAACCATTCCCAAGACCGATCTGGACGACTGGATTTCGTCGCAGGGCAGGAATCAATTTATCGTCACTATACTTGGGCGGACAATCAGGGCAAACCATCTCGCTCGAGTCAGTGCCATCATCGCTGACTACGGTTTAACGATAGAGCGCATAGAACGGCTCTCCGGTCGTTTGTCCTTAGCGGTTCACAGTCCCGATGCCAATGCGTGTGTAGAACTGATAGTAACCGGAAATTCCTCTGCCGAGACCTCCATGCGCGCAGCATTTCTCGTCGCTGTACATGAGTTGAAAATCGATATCGCTTTCCAGCGCGAGAGCATCTTCCGCCGCAACCGGCGACTGTTTGTTTTCGACATGGACTCAACACTGATTGAGGGCGAGGTGATCGATGAACTAGCAAAGCTTGCCGGTGTTGGTGATGAGGTCGTGAAGGTCACTGAATCTGCGATGCGCGGAGAAATTGAGTTTCAGGAGAGCTTTCGACGCCGGGTAGCGTTGCTTTGTGGACTCAAAGAGACAAGAGTTCTAGGGCTGCTGCGCACCATCCCTTTGGTGGAAGGAGCCGAGCAGTTGATCGGAACGCTCCGGATACTTGGCTACAAGACAGCAATTCTATCGGGCGGCTTCAATTTCTTTGCGAGGGATCTGCAGGCACGTTTAGGAATCGATTATGTTTTTGCGAATGATCTTGAGATTGTAGACGGCATGGTGACGGGGGAGGTTCGGACGCCAATTGTGGATGGCACGCGCAAGGCAGAGTTACTGCGGGAAATTGCTCAGAAGGAAAGCATCTCGCTCGAACAGGTGGTCGCAGTAGGAGATGGCGCCAACGATCTTCCCATGCTTGGAATTGCAGGTATGGGCATCGCTTTCCGTGCCAAGCCAATGGTACGGCAAACAGCCAGCCATGCCGTTTCGTTTCTCGGACTCGACAGCCTACTCTATCTAATTGGAGTACGCGACTGGGATTTGTCTATGGCGGCAACTGAATAGAGGTTTGGTTTGGATAAGACAGCGGCCGATCACTACCTCAACTTATCAAGGATCTTCCAGTTGTTTCGACCCACGCGGATCCGCCAAATATTGGATCGATACCGTTTGAAATGGTAAGCGAATGATGGAAAATGTCAAACTGGTCCGGAATTCGCTTGTGATCCGAGGGCTAAAAGTGAGGCTCACCGGCACAACTCTAGTCATCGTCTAACTTTCTTGAGGCAGAGAGTAACAAAGTAAACAGTTGATGCCGGGATTGTTGCAATTTGGGAATACTTTCCCAATTGCTTACATTAGATTTTTCTTGTAATTCGAGTAGCACACTAAATGAGGCAAAGGTTGAAGCGAAAGTTACGCAGGTAACTACCGTTCTATGATCACATCAAGCGACGCAGCTATCGTACTCATAGATGATCTACAGAGAGTGTCTGTCCGTCCACGCAGCGCTCTACGCGAGTTTCGGAAGGTCAGTGGGTTCGTTTCCGGTTTGCTCGTGATTCGGACCTAACTGCTCTTCAGCTAATCTGAGCTGAACTGCCTCTCCGCCGGCGTGTTGGCGATCCGTGTGTTGCGGAGCCGGTTATGGGAACCGGAACAGGTGGCTCCGGCCGAAGCTGCTCAGACGATTGCCAACTTTGCAATCGCATCGGCATGAATGCCCGCACAGTCGACCAGAGGGAATTCGGCAGTCTGTTCGTTGAAGGCTAACGCGAGATCGGTTCCCCCAAGCATGATCGCCTCCGCACCTTGGTCCTCGACCAAACGGTGGCACACTGCATTGAAGATCGAACGCTGATCCTCCGTCACAAAGCCCGACGCGGCCATCGAAATGTATGCTTGATGCACATCGTCCAAGTCCGGTTTCCTTGGCGGAACGATCTCCGCACTAGTGATGCGCCCATAAAAGCGCGTCTCCATCACTGTGCGAGTTCCAATAATTCCGATTCGTTTGAGGCCGCGAGTTTCGACGGCCCGGCTCACTTCAGCAATCAGATCAACGACGGGAAGCGGGGATACGGCCTTGAAGTCGTCGATACAGAAATGTCCGGCAATCGATGTTACGCCGACACATGCGGCCGCTGCCGAAACCAGGCGGTTTGTGAGTCGGGTATATATGGCGGTCTGTGCGGCGGCGTCATTCTTGGTCAGATTGCTCAGGAGCGTTGGCGTGTCGGCATGCACAATGGTCAGCTCCAGCGTCGCGTTCTTCCTGGTGAACGTCGAAATCAAGCGCCGGTAGTAAAAATCCGTTGCACCAGGGCCGATCCCTCCAATAAGGCCGATATGCATTTTCGCCAACCCTCCATGACCGATCATATAGAGCTGAGCGCTGCTCGATGAATTTAGAAGTGGACGGCCCGACAGCTTCCGAGTGGTCGGCAATTTCGAAGTAACAAAGGAGAAGCGGCCTCGCACTTAATGTACTCGCGATTCCGAGGTCATTTGGTGTAGCAGCAGAAGAGCTATCCCGTTCCGCCATCGCGAAGATATTCTCAGCCTCATTACCGAGACGTACGGTGTTGTAGACAGCGTTTCGGAACTTACGCAACGCTTTCGATTCTATCTGAGATTAAAGATCTTCATCCTACACTCAGCGGGCAAGCCAAAAATCTTTCAACTATCTCTGCTCGCCGTAGTTGCCGACGGTGATGCCGAGATGAGCCTGCTGATCCGAGGTAGGGAATCGCGAATCGATGCGACCGTGTGCACCAGTTCTTCCCATCCGATCTCTTCGGGCAAGTCGGGGCTTTATCCAGAGCGAAGTTGCGCACCGGGCCGCTGGACGCGACCGGAACGAGCATCGCAATGATGTAGGCACCACAGCGAAGAGCCCCGTGAAGAAGACAATCTCTACCGTGATGCGCTGCTACGTTCTGCGTAGAGCCTGTCAGCGCTGACCTAGCCCATCGCGAGCAGTGGAGGATAGGCGTCGGCAACATAGTAGAACTGGCCTTTTCCCGCCAAGAAGAGAAAAACAGGAACCATATACATCCAGGCCAGCATGCGGTAGCGATGATCGGCGAAGAACGCAATGAGTCCGAGGATCCAGAGTAATCCCTTCGCATGCCGATTTGTGTAACGTCTGCCTAAATTTCCTGAGAGAATCTTAATTTTTTCACGGGGAAAAGTAGTCCCAAATTGCAAACAGTTGATCCGGCTGGTTCCCGACGAATTAAGTCGATAAGCAGAGCCGGAGATACGATTTCATGCTTTATAAGTGCAGGATATGGTCGGCGTCAATTGTAACGGTGTACCTCTTGACGAGATGTGGAACCAGTCACTTAATGACAATTCCGACAAACCCCGATGACGTCTTCGCTGACGCCGCCACCACCGCCACCAGTTCCAGTGATAGTAACCGGCACGAAAAAATCCATTAAGAATTGGGCTTCCTGTGACGGCGTGACCGACGACAGCGTGGCAGTAGCACAGGCGTTTGACGCAGCCAAGAACAATGCCTTTATTTTAGAGGTCGATTGTCCGGTTTACATGCACGTTGGGATGGATGTCGCACGAACCGTATTTATTGGCAACGGAACGCAGATAAACTTCACGCCACCTGGTCTTTTAATTGTCGATAACACACTAATCCCCGCGTTCGTTATCGCAAATACTAACAACGTGAGATTAACAAACTGGAACGTGGAATATGTCGGCAGTGTGCCTGTGAACACATAACCAACGGGTATTATTACGATGGCAAATGGGTCTCAGTCTCTGGGATGGCTCCATCAACCTACTTTAGCGACACAGTCTTAACAAGGTGGCTGGAAGCAAATCGCAATATCAATTTTACGTGGCCTATGCGTGCTGTGTGGTCTGGCGCCACCGACGATTCGACAATTTTCTACTTGACCGGCAGTACATCCGATATCGACGTAGAAGACATGAGCGTATGGGTTCCAAAGACTGCTGGAGCCGGACCACTATGCTCCCGAGGTATTTGCCTTAATCACAGGGCAAACCAGCAACCAGACTGTTACCTCTAGTACGCCATTGATGCAGCTATATTATGCGATACTCAGGAATCTATCGTTTTCCGGTATGACTCTGGACGGCACTTACATGGGCTTCCAGGGATCGGCGCAGAATCTGAAAATTACGAACGTAGTGTCATATCGCTACGGTGACCTGCAGGATGCCAGTGGTGGGAACGTCGGTGGAATTGACGATTGGTTTGCTCCCCCTCACCTTTTCTACTTGAACTACAATCCAAATGGGGATCCGTCTTTGTTCAATAATAATATCCAAATCAGCGACGTATTGGACTACGGGCAAAGAGTCGGCAATCCGCGTGACTTCAACAGCGGAAATTGTTACTCACTTAAGTTGGGGGCATATGGTGGCTCTGTCTCCAATTATGTATCATTCTGGCCGGACGGGTTTATGGACGTATTGTGGTCCACTGGTCTTACGCTCTCGAATATCACGGCAAGTTACGATTCATCGTTTCTTCATGGAACATTTCCGATCATTCGTTTTCCCGGAGCGCCTTCTCACGGAGTAACATTCACAGACATGAAAATGCAAGATACGGCTGACAGCACGAATGTGGATCCCATCTGGGGGTTCTGGTCATCCTTACAACACAAATATCGTTTTCAGCGCTACCGATGTAAGGCTGAACCAATGGACCGGAGGTAAGCCTCCAGAGCAGCCTTACTTCGCGGGTACCGGGAACAGCGTAGATATTCAGATTTCGTATCAGTGACTTTCTATTCAGGCGGCGTCCGATTTAGTTTGCTAGAGGAAGACTTCGTTCGATTCAACGAGCCCACAGAGTGATTTGCCCAGTTCGGAAAGGGCTGCCTGGAAGAAGTCCGAGATTCTGAAATCAACTCCCGACCCTGGTCCGACGACGGTCTAATTTCTCAAGAAGCCATTCGAGTTCACATTGATCGTTTGCATACCACGCAGGCGGTATCGTTGATGCAATGTACCAGATGAGGTCGATCGATATCTGCTCTGTCCGTGTTAACCACGGTTCAAAGCTTTCCCATCCCCGAACATCTTTATATACGATGTTTCGCGCGTAAACGCCCCGAAGGGGTGCATCCCAGATCCTTCCACTCTCCGCCGTTAAAGCAGTATCCCTAGTCGATAAACCATGCCTTAAAGCGGACCCCGCGATGTTTCCTGCAGAATACAGCCTGTCTTCCATCCGCGTTGCCTGTCCACTTGTCAAAAACGAGGGCGCCATGAAAGTCGCGTAGGTTGGAGACTTTCTGAAAGGTGTCCTTCAGGCAGGTAGTCGACGGCCGTCAAGCCCGGCAAAGTGCCTCCTAAGAAACCTGTTCCAAACCGCAGGGCCGCCGCACATGGTTCCTCATGGCATGCATGCCTGACTTTTAGCTCCGCTGTCGTCACAATCGAAGAAGCATCCTCATTCACAATTTCGCATGAAGGAAGCGGCAAACCCAACACTCTGGGCGATTCCACTTGCCAGCCATTCATTTGTTAGCCGACGAAACGGCCATGTGGAATCTCCCCACAATGGAGGTTAGTAAACACTGCGGCGTTTATCAGGACCTATCCGGATCTAACCAGATTTCCGGATAGCCGGTTTTACAGACAAGTGATGGTTTGCTCCAAGAATGTGCATGATCTGGGCAACTCGATGAGTGAGTTGGCCTGTTATCGCCATTCGAGAATCCCGGCCAGATGTTCTTAGTAAATATAGGCCGACTTGAGGACCAATTTTGATCTGGACAATACTGAGTAAGGTGCAATAGCCCATCAACGCCTCATCGTTATCTCTGAGCTCTGCCGTAAATAGCGACGTTGCAGGGTGGCGCAGTTGCAGGGCGTTGACATCTCGTTCAATGCTTCCATGGCCTCCCCCTCCTTCTATCCTCTGCCTGATCCTAGATAGGGCAGGTCCAAGAGCGCCAGAGTTCGCAGATGATCATCCAGACAAACATTACTAACTGGACAGATATTGGACTCATAGATACTATTGGCCGACGCTTCAAGTAACGAAACTCAGGGCCCGCCGATTGGTTTGGATCCCCGCCCAAGCCATGGGCAAACTCTAACACTTAGCTGGAGGGACTCTTGAACTACATCTTTGGATACGGCTCGTTGATTGAGCAGGTATCTCGCATGAGGACAACGCCGGCAGCGATGTATGTACTCCCGGCAAGGGTTAAAGGTTATCTTCGTGGCTGGTGGGCCCGCACCGGGCGCCGTCGGTTTCTCCACCACGTTCGCCGGCGCAATCCCCGATGCATCTGATTCCATGAACGGAGTTGTGTACGCGGTGAGCGATGAGGAACTGGCCCGCACCAACAAGCGCGAAGCGGGTTATACACCGACTGATATCACCGACTCCGTCGAGATCCTTGGAGGCAGCTTCAAGCCGAAAGGCAAAGTATGGCTCTACGTCAACAACTTCAAAGACGAGCACGAACTCAAGAACAGTCTGCCGTCGCCTCAGTTTCCTATCGTTCAATCGTATATCGACATCTGCCTGACCGGCTGCCTGCAAATTCAACAGGGATTTCCTGAGGTTGGGGATTTCGCAGCCGAGTTCATCCAATCCACGCGCGAATGGTCGAAGTATTGGGAGAACGATCGTGCATACCCACGTCGCGCGCCATTTGCTGTGCCCCTGGCGCAGGACATCGACACATTAATCAAAAAACATCTCCCCACATACTTCGCGGAAATCCGCCTTGCCCCAGGTCGTTGGTAACTCACACATACGCTGGTTTCCAAAGGAAACACGGTGCCGGCCCCTGTAGAAGTCTCATTGCATTTATCCTCTGACGGATCACTTGCGAGTTGGCAAGATGCGCCAGAAACCTGCCGCGGATCTCTAGCGTTCTACGGCGGACACATCATCGTCGTCATTTAACCGTGTAAGAGAGGATTTGAATCATGCCAACACCGGAAGAAGAGCAACTTAACGCTAACATCGAGCTGCTTTTAAAGGTTCAGATGAAAGGGATGAATAACCTTCAGAGGCTGAAACTGGAGAGTTCGATTA